>JGI24006J15134_10000725_pt1 | contig 19803 bp, 13 predicted proteins | sample LinPmetageLP53_FD_15134 | JGI IMG/M metagenome (IMG submission 15134)
TAATAGTATTGTTCGTTGATGTTGTTGCATACGATATACTATTGAACGTAGTAGGACTTTGCGAGTCTATAGCTTGACTACCTGGGTTACTAAAACCAGTTGTAGGTTCAAAAGTTAATTTTAGTGGACTTAACGCGTTTAAATTAGATCCACTAGCAATATCTTCACGTATAACTTTATTTACATTACCATTTCCGTCAGTGCTTGTTGTATCTAATGACCAACTTGTACTACCAGCGGCATCAGTAACACTTACTAATTTTAATCCCTTAGCAACCGTATTTGTCACTGTAACCGAAACATCATAACCAGTGATAGATGTATTTCCAGCTATAGATGCGAATTGACCAATACCTTGTACTGAAAACTCTTGTGAATCTACGTTAGATAATACTGTTGTATCACCTTTGATATAATTAAACCACTTACCTTCTTTTCCTTTAAAATCCCTTATTGATCCTGTATCTTCATTTGTTGTTATTGAATCACAATACCAACCAGGTGCTGCAGTTTCAGTTAATTGATTTATTTGTGCTTCCGTGTAACCAGCTTCAATTAATTGACTCATTGAATATGATCCAATTTTAATTGTATCATCACTACTTAAACCACTACCAGCACTATCTATTGTTATAAAACCAGTATATGTATATTTCTTTGAATCAGTTCCCTCGTATGCTATTGTTTTAAAACCTTTTATTGTTTCCGGTATATCATTTAAAACAACATTAACAGATGATTCGTACTGTACACCATAGAAATTATTTCTAGTTGTGTTTGTGTGCGTATATAACTCCCCGTTTTTAAATGTATAGTATATATTATTTAATGATAAACCAGACTCTTGTATAAAAGATTTAAAACTTGTCCATCCTTTTACTCTATTGTCATATCCTATTGTATAATCTGTAGTATTGTTTATTGTTAAGTTATATAGGTTCTTTTGTTGGTTATATGATCCTATTAATGACGTAGAGCCAGCTAGATTGTCTTTAAACCAGTCTGTCATACCTTGATCAGCTATATTGATTAACTGTTGACCAGATAGCGCTATAACAGCTCCTCGAGCTTTGTCAGTAAAATAAGCATTATTCACATGTGAAATAAATGATTCTGGGTTTTTTGATATACCATACTCCCCATTAAAAGGTTTTACGCTACCAAGAACTCTATTAGTTGCTGTTAAGTTAGATGATCCATCAGCATTATATAATGCATCTTTACCAGCATACATTGTTAAAACTTTATCCTCACACAATGTAATTAAATCACCAAATCTAGCGTGTAGTTTTTGTATGCTACCATAATATGGGTTTATATCTTTTGTTATTGGTTCAGCTTGAATAAATTGATTTAGTCTATTTATACCACTTGTTGAATTAAATATACCAGAAAATATTAAACCATTTTGTTTTTGTTCTTCTTTGTATTGTTCCGCTAATGGCATAGATACTTTAACTCCTTTGTCAATCCTTACTGCATTATAATCATCTCTTAATCTATCTGATTCAACGCCATTTCCAAATGAATAACAATTGAACCAATTTAGTGATTGGTTGTGACCATGATAATTACCATCAGCTATAACAATAGCCGTAGATGTATTTGAGAATGTTGCTGTTACTTCAAAACTATATATACCTTTTGAGTCTGTTAACGTTAACGTACCATTTGTTACAGCTGCATTTGAGTTTTGTGACAACGTAAAGTTATTACCATCGGTAATTGAAGCTATTGTAGTGCTTGCCTGTATACCTGTACCTGTTATTGTCATTCCAGCTTTTATAATTGGAAATGCATCACTAATTTCATAGTATAAATCTAAATCTATTGCTTCTTTAGGTTCTGTTTCAAATACAGCTGGATTAGAAGATGATATAACCGTATTTCCTAGCGGTATATCTCTTTGCATGATATTAATTTTTGTGATCTTACCAGTTGAACCAGATCCCGTGTATGAAAATTCATCACCATAACCCTCACCTGTTTCGGCATTTTTTATTGTTATATTATATGCCCTACGTTTAGCACTCAACTTTTTCCTCTTCCCAAGTTTATCTTTTACCCTATATTGATTATCGGTTTCAGCATCATCAATTTCGTATATAGCACCTTCATCACCATCCTCGTTCACAAACTGAATAAATGTTCCAGAGTTGCCTAGATTTTCTAAGAAAGGATTTAGCGTATCTAACTCATTATGTCCTTTACCCTTGTCTGAAGTTGGATTATCCTTCCAGTCTTCACCATAAAAAACACCAGCCCAATATACAGTGAATGTATTTTTACCTAATACCGGATGTTGCTGCGCTGATTGTTGAAAGCCACTTTCAGCTTTTGTATCCGTCCAACATAAATCCTGCCTTGCTCTTTTTTTTGTTATACCATCACTAGAAATATCTTTAGAAAAATCATTTGTAGCATCTATATCTACAGATCTACTATATAATATATTATATTCAGTATCTAAAGCTGGGAATGAACTTATGATATTTGTATCAAAAGTAGAGTTACGGTTTATTTTAACAAAAAATCTACCATAAAATTCTGCTTTTTCAACTTCTTTTTCCTCATATAGTTTTATTGTTATTGTGTCCCCATCTTGAACATAGCTACTACCTAGTATAGTTGAGTCAATATCTTTTATTGGATCCACTAAAACAAAATCATAAACAAATTTTTCATCTTGAGTTGTTCCTTCACTATCACCAGTTAAACCACCACTTGATAATTTATATTGTCCTGTTGTACCAGCTGAAGTTGTAAATGTTATTACCCCATCACCATTTAACCCGTCTACAAATTTATTATTTTCCGTGTATTTTAGTCCTTTCAATTGAAATCCAATAGCACCCACTTGAGGCACATTAATACCACTGTTTAAAATTTCAAGTTTTGAATTAGCAACAGATTGTGATACCATTTTTATAGATCTTGGAGCTTCGTTTTGTATATCTAAAACTTTATATCTTGCTTCGGTCTCGACAAATGTGTCTTTATCATGTTGTTTTTTAAGTGTTAAATAACCATCTTCTTGTATTTTATTTCTTTCTGATGAAGGAAAACTCAACCAAACATTACCATCATCAGCTAAATAAAACCTATCTAAAGCAACATTATAATATTCATTAGATGTTTCTTTTATAAAATATTTATAATGTGTAGCAAACCCTGGAGCATCATTAGCTAGCTTACATTGTAATGAGTTAACTTTATCCGCAAATGATTTATCAATTTGTTTAGATGCTTTTTTATTTGAAAATACAGGTGTTTCTCTACCATATGCATCTCTATACACAGCACCAACTTGATATGTTCTTTGGGATTTTAAGGAATTTTCTGGGTTTTGAACCGTAGTTATAGCTCCAGATACTATAGCTGTTTCAACATCAGGTATGTTTTGTTTTAACAAATCAAAGTTTTGATAATAATTACCATATATTAATCTATTAGCTGTAATCTCTTGCGCTTTTGCTTTCTTAGGTACATTATCCCATGGTCTCAGAATTTGGTTTGATTCAATAACACTACCTATTATTTCTGATTTTATTTCATATGAAGTTTCATTTTCCTTTAATGTATCAACAGTATAAACTAAGTTATTATTTGATTCTTTATATAAAATATCTACTTCATCAACATCAGCTGGTTGTGTATCAAGCCCCGCTATAGTTAATGATCGCAATGTATTTAACATACCTACGTTATAACCATCTGTTGATTTATACTCAAATGATGTTGGTAAAAAAGCTGGTAATGAAAATGGTGAAAATACTGAATATTCACCGTCTTTATATTTCCACCTATATGCAAATCTTACAAATTTCTTCTCAAACATTGGTTGTTCCTCATCTAATAAAATTGACCACTGAACAATTTCATTAGGAACAGTTGTTGGTATACTTTGTATTTGACCTGTTATATTATTAGTTAACCCACTGCCAAAGTTATTTAATACAGTTATTAATACTTTTATTGTATATGTTACTTTATCCTCATCTTCATATGTTAATGTTATTATATCATCCTTTTGGAAATTAGCAGATGGTGTTAAGGGTAAAGTAACAGAAGTTTTTGATGCTAAAGAATCACCATTTCCATCAGTGAATTTTAAACTAGCATATACATGTGTTGTACCTGTTCCATTTCCAGTTCTTTTAGATGCTGCCATTGTTAATGTAGGTGCATTCATAGGGGATAACTTAATAACAGTTATGTCATTCTCTGTAAAAGCAACTCCGTTAAATGTAGTGTGAGTATTAAAATCTGAAGAACCAGATTTAAATGAAGATATTTTAATTTTCTTTGGTTCCGTTTGGTTGTCTGTCCAAAGCAATAAACCATCTATTATATTAATACCAGTTATTAAATAACTAGAACTAAAATTTAGTATGCTATTCTTATCAACTAATATTGGTGCTACTACACCTGTTGATTCAGTATATTCTACTATACAACTAACCCCTGTTGCAGCTATAAACCAATATATTTTATCATTTTGTGTGTCCGATATTGAACCAATACACGTCGGATTAGTTAAGTCATCAATGTAATTTGAACTCCAATTGGCTGTTAACGCTTTAGTATTTGCGTTGTATGTTTTACCTATTACTTTAGTATTACCAAGTACATTTTGAATAGAGCCCACGTCAGATCCCTCTGATGTAGATATTTCTATATTTTCCGCATTTCTATATTCACCGTTAAGGATTAGTCTTTCATCTATATCCTTATTCATTTTACCGGCTCTAAAATGATGTTTTAACTCTGGCATATTCTATTAATGTTTTATATGTTTCGACTTGCCTCTCATTACCTGAGCTAGTTCTTCTATTTTTAAGTTAGATAATCTTAATTTAGCTTTTCTAGTTTCAGCAAATCTTTCTTTTTTAAATTGTGCTACAATTACTGGTGGAATATTTGCGCTTGTTGATAATATAGCGTAAGCAATATATTTATACATTGCTTCTTCAGCAAGTTTATGCACAATCATTTCAGCATCTGTACCTAAACTATCACTTATGTATTTCAATGTAACTGTTTTAGCACTTAAATTTGAACTAAAATATATTTTACCTTTTAATGGATCAATAAAGAAACTACCATTATTTTGTGCGTATTGTGGATCAATACCATATCTTTGTCCTAAATTTAGATCTTGTAAATCTTCACGTATTTGCCTGTCATCAGTCGCATCTTCAGTTGCATTATTTTTGTACTTAGACCATGTATCAGAATCTTGAGCTGTTAATAACTCACCAGTTGTATTGTCAAATATATATCCATAATCAGAATCTTGTAATAATGCTTTTGGATTACTTGTTTTTCTAGCTGGGTAGATAACATGTTCAATACCATCATCACCCTCAACCCAAGTTATTTTAACATAATTAACATAATCATGAGGTAAAGCCATTGTTAACGTTAATGGAACCTCTATTTCTTGTGATTTTTCTGATCTAAATGTATCGTAACTCATTTCTGCTAATCCACGTTGAGCGTGAAAAGAAACCAATGCTCTTGATACTTTTGGTATAATTCTACCATCACCAACGTAAGAAACTAAAAAGTTATTTATTACATTGTCTAATGTTACGTGTTGATAGTTACCGTATTTTTCTGCTATATCTATTTGTCTTACAGTTAATGTAGTACCTGCTAAGGGTGCACCATCAGATGCTTGAACCGCAGAATTATAATTAGTTGATGAAAAAGTTAAAGTTGGTGAAGAGTATGAGTAATTTGAACTTGTTATTTGTGTATCATTAATAAATACTACAAATTGCGTCTCAGCTGTGGGTAATGGATCAAAGTAACTTGTTGTAAGTACAAAAGTTAACTGACTACCATTGGGAGCTGTACCCCACGTACTTTGGCTTATATTATAGTATGATTCTTGTGTTGTTGTTCCTAGTAATCCCATTTATTATAATTTTTCTTGTTGTGTAGTTTCTACTTCTTCTTTATCAGCTACTTGCATTAAACCTTGATCTTTCATAGTTATTCCCGCTAATTCTAATACTTTTATAACTAAAGTTGTTTCTTCTGAAGCGTGTAGTTCAAAATCAGTTGCAGTTGTTGCATTATATAATGCTTCATCATTTACTATTGTATATCCCCATTTTGCTGAAGTTGGTTTGTCAGTGTAATTACAACGTATATCACTTGAAGATGCAAAACCAGAACTTCCTGTTGGATACAATTCAACAGTTGAACCTGTTAACCTAATATAATAAGGTCTTGNTGTTGTTGCTCTTGTTAATGGTGATTTTTGTAATATTAATAATTGATTATGTGAAATTTCTTCTACTTCGACTGGATATGTTCCACCGACATACATTAATGTACCAAGTCTATATACATCAGCTGGTAAAGTACCAACAGATGAGCTAGCCACACTAACATCTTGCATATATCTTTGAAAAGGTGATAACTTTTCCTCTAATATACTTCTCATATCAGAATATTCTGTTGTGTTACCAGGAAGTCTGTTAAATTGATTTATTTCATAGAAATATTGTTCAAATATTTCCATTTGAGCTTGGTTAGCTAATAAGTTAAACTCTTGAGGTGTTACATAACCTCTTTGCTCTTTGTTAGCGATTGCTAATACTCTTTGATATACTGTATCTATACTTACTGCCATAATTATATTTTTTTATAGTAATATAGTCACCCATATAGAGTGACTAACTACTATAAGTGTGATTATTTATTTTAATCTTTTTTCAATTGTTTGGTATACTTCCATACCTTCATCTGTTTTAAAGAAAGCCGCTAATGCTGAATATGGATGTTCATCAAAAGGAACAGTCATAATTTTTCTATCATTGCTACCATAAGTAAATTTTCTTTGATCAGTAGAAAGTTTTAGTAATCCAGCTTCAACAGCTTTTATACCAACATTTCTTAATTGAACATTGTCATCACTTACTAATTCTAAAAACAAACCTGGATCTTTCTTAGCGTAAAGTAAAACATCTCTCTTGATTTCTCTGGATGTCATTGTACTTACCGCGCTACCTTGATCCACTCTAAGAACTGCTTCAGCTATATTTATGTCTAAATTCTGTGCAGTGTTTAAAGCTTCTATTTCTAATTCTATGTTAGAAAGATCATCACTTGCTTCTTTAATTTTATCAAATTCATTATATAACTTACCATTTTGTGGATGATATAATGATAATAATTTTTGAAGTGTTTGTTTGTTTTTCGGTACTTCTAAAACACCGTCAACAAATGTTACGTGACCTAATCTAGCATCACCTTTAAATTCATCTACAAAAGGTGTTTTTTGATTAATTGTATATTTTAATTCTCGTTCATATCCTAACTCTTTATCAAACCAGTAAATTCCTCTACTGTTGATAGTATATGTTAATGGAGATAATCCGTTTGCTAAATAATATACTCTGTTTTTAATTTCCCAAGTATCTTTAGATACTTCAGGTGCAGCTACATTTACTGTAGTTGACTTATTTATTCTTGGAGATGCTACGAAATCATTCATATCCACCTCGTTTTTTTTTGCTTTTTTTGCCATAATATAATATAATTAAATAATTTAAAAAAAATAAATAACCTCTCCGAAGAGAGGATATTTAAAATAATAATTGTATTAGTTAAGTAACATGAAGTTATTAGCTCCTTGTACTACTAAACATCTTTCTGATAGGTAATGTACCTCCATCGCATCAAGATCAGATGTGATGTTTCCACCAACTGAACCTGTGATCCAAGTTTTCATTTTTCTATCATCAGCTTGTGAAGCTCTGTATCTCACGTGTAAGAAAGGTCTTTTGATATTTTTACCTAAAGACTGATCATAAACAGTTGATACACCAGCTGGGATTAAGACACCTCTAATGTCGCCATAATCACCATCTGCTTGACCTCTCAATGAAGCATCGTTTAGATATTTCCAATCAGATTTGTAGAAGTCGTAAGAACCTCTTCTGAAACCAGAGAAACCTAAATTTAATGCCATATCCTCATCGTTGTTGAATACTCCGTAAGAAGTTCCACCAGCACCATAAGAATTTTGAGCTGCAAGCATGTCATCAATAGCTAAAGAAACAGTTCTGTTACAATATAACATATTTTCTTCTATAGCTCCTTGAGCATCAAACTTTTTAAGGATATTATCAAAAGATCCTAAATCGTCTGCTGCACTATTACCAACGATACCAGAAGTAACGTGACCTCTATCAGTAATCGCTGCGAATAAACCTTCAGTACCAAAGTCTGCACCTGCACCACTCAATGAAGAGTCTACAGTTGAAGAACCGGGAACACCAAGTTCACCCTCAATACATGCCATTTCTAAATAATCAGTGAATCTAGCTCTTGTGTCACCTTCGGCTTTTAAATACCATAGGAAACCATTTTGACCTTCTTCTCCTGAAATTTCAACCCAACCAATAGCTGATGCGTCTGAACCACTAACTTCAAATTTATCTTTGATGATAATTGGTTTGTTCACATGAGTTTTATGTTGAGGTGTTACTGCGTTAGTCATTCCAGTATCTCCTTTTTTGAATTCAGATCCATAAACGAAGAAAGAACATCTAGCAGTACCATCATCATCAGTTGTAACGAATCCACTTACTGCACCAACAGTTGCTACTGCGTAAGGAAGAGCTGTTAAAGTACCTGCTGCTGAATCAGCTACAGAAACATAACATTTAGTTACTGTTGGAGTAGATTCACCATCTGATAATACGATAGTTTGTCCCACTCTAACACCGTGATCTGTTGCACCTGTTACGGTACCTGCGTTTGCTACTGATACTCCTGTTACAGAGATATGTAGTCTACCTTGCTCTGACCAGATTACTCTGTCAGAAGACATTTGCTCCTCTGCACCTACTTGATTTAAGAAACCGGAGATAGTTCTATTTCCAAAAACTTCTGCTTCCTTTTCCATTATATCAGGTAAATACTGCTGAGCCCAACCTTCTGTAGCTGCTGACGTAAAGTCAATATAGTTACTAGAAAGCGTTTGTTGTTTCGGCGCTGGGGTTGAATTTAAATTCGATCCAGCACTCGGATTAATTGCTGCCATTTTACTTTATAATTTAATGTTAAACTTTATTTTCTAATTTTAAAACGGAGCTTGTTTGAACTATCACCGCTAATTGATTTTACAACGTAACCAGTATCCGTTACCGTTTCGTGGCTTTTTCTTGGTTCCATGTCGATGTTTTTAGCGTTAGCTACACTTGTTTTTAGTGCATCGGCTTTCCCCTGTTCGTAAAAATGATTAGCAATAGCATCAGAATTTTCAGCTGTAAATAAAGCTTTGTGATAACCTTGTGCGTTCTCCATTAAATTTCGTTTATTAGTAAACTTATTAACAAAATTATTAAGATCGCCTTGGTTGTCTTTTACTGTATTAACATCCTTAACATTGATTCTAAATTTCTTTTCTCCAACATTATATTCAAAACCTTTGAATGTATCGTTGAAAACCTCATTGGTTTTTTGTTGAAATGTAGATCGTTGTTCATCTAATGATTGTTTAGATTCACCTTGCTCCTTGTTGTACCGACTAAAGAAATCAATAGCTTTTTGTTGTTCAGGGTTCAACTTGGACCCGGCTTTAATTTCCTTGTAGTACGTGGATTTTAATTTATCCATATGGTTTTTCGCGGTGGCAACTTGCTCCTTGAAAGCCAATTTCTTTCTCTTAATGTCTGTGGGTTCATCAACCTCTTCATCAAAATCAAATGAATCTTCTAGTAGAAAATCTATTTCATCTGTATTTAAGTGTGGTTTAGTTTTGTTGTAATATTCGCGTAAAACCGCTTTATCATCAAGCTTACTATAATCCTTGTTTAATTCCACATAATCATTAAGATCACCTCCAGTTTCATTCATAAAGTCTACAACTTTTTGAATATTCTCTGGAAGATCAATACCTTTATCTTCAGAATTTTTAACTTCTTCCTTAACTTCTTTCTTTACTTCTTTAGTTGTTACTTCCTTAGTTTTATCTTCGTTGGTAACTTCTTCGATAGCCGGTATTTCAATTTCTTCTTTAACCTCTTCTTTTACTTCTTCCACTTGAAGTTCTTCTTCTTTTTTATCTTCTACAGGTTTTTCATCTGTAGTAGTTGTATTAGACATATCAACCTTTATTGGTTCATTGCTAATCTCTGCACTTTTAATTGATGGTCTTTTTGTTTTAACCTTCAATTTGTCTTTAGCTGTTGCTACTTTTGTTTCAACAGCTTGGTCAGTAGTATCCACTACTTTTTCTTGTTTTACTTTTGCTTTCGCCATAATATAATATTATATAATTAAACATGTTGTATACAATGTATACAAATTTCTTACTTTCCTTGGTATGCTACAATTGTTCCACTGGTAACATCAATTTCTGTCCAACGACCATGAATTGTTATTCCTGCTGGAAATGTAACACCATCAACTACTAAACCAGCAGCACCCGCACCGATACCTTCCGTGTTTATGTATGTGGTTGCACTTTCTGCAACTAAACCACTAGCACTATCAAATACAGCAGCACCTAATACTGTTATCGCAATCCAAACATTTCCTGATGTTGGAGTTATCGCTGCTGAACTAGCTGTTGAATACGCTGAGCCATTCACGTGAGCTGTCCAATCATTTTTTACTATTTGTCCCATTTTTATGTATTTATTATTAAAAATTTATATATCAAATCCACCCATATCAATTCCTCCCATCACATCGTTTCCGGATGATTCGAATTTCTTTGGTGGTGTTCCTGATTTTCTTTGTTCTATTAAATCAGATTGTTGAGACGCTTGAATTCTTGTCCTTTCATCTTTTCTATCTTCCTTAATATTTTCTTTATTATTAGCTGTATCGATTTCCATTTGTTTTAATTGCATATTCAATTGGAATTCATGATTCATTAAATCTTTTTTCAACGATGCTTCTTGTTGCATTTTTTGTGATTCAAACCCAGATTTACTTTGTTCAAGTTCAATTTTACTTTGCGTTAATGCTTGTTGCTTTTGTACTTCAGCTTGAGCTGCAACTTGTTGTGATTCAGCATTTGCTTTTGATTGTGCTTGAATAGTTTGTTGTTGCATTTGTTGATCTCTAACTTGTTTAGCTTTTCTTCTAATTTTAAGAAGTTGATTAGCTAATTTTAAGTTTTTAATATCACGAACATCAATAGCATCTTCAAGGTCAATACCATTTTTTTGAATAGCTATTTGAATATTATTTTCAAGTAATTGTTTTTCTTCTTCATCAGGTGCTAACTCAATAAATATACCAAAATCATGTAAGTGTAATTGAGATAATTCCTCAAGTGTACCAACGTTGTGAGCTCCAATTTGTTGTATGAAAGCTTCTTTTGTTGGAGAATATTCTAGTATATCTGCTATTCTTAATGATAAACATTCACATAGTTCAGATGTTAATAATAAACCACCTTGTAATATGTGTCTTGTCGCCGTGTTAGAATTAGCCGCTGCTAATTTTTGTACACCAACTAAACTATGTTCACTAGGTGTACTAGCATCTCTAGCTTCATTTAATCCAGTTACATCCCTTATCATTTGTAGATAATAATTATATGTCTGAATTAAAGATTGCATTTTACCGCTACCATTACCACTTTGTATTTCTTGTATAGGAACTTTGCCTGGATTCCCATCGCCATCAGACGTTAAAGATCTACCAATAACACTACCTGTTTGGAAGAACATATTTAATGCTTCTTGCGGATTATAGTTTGTTCCGTTACCTAAATCAACTTCAGCTAAACCATCGGCATCTAAATAAACACCGTCTGGAACCATTCTCGATAGTACCTGTTGTAGCTTTAAATGTGTTAGTTGTATCATATCTGCAAATCCAGTTATTCTACCAACTAATGATTCTATTTTTCCTTTGTACATTCTTGGCGCACAAATAGAATAGTTCATTTTAACTTTAGTGTAATCACTTTTTGGTCGCATCATGTTTTTTGACATCTCCCATTTTAATATTTTTTTTGTACCAACTACTAAAGCGCCATCATATAATACTTCAACTGATTTTGATAGTTTACCATATTTCTCAGATATAACATCTATAGGTGGGTTAAATTGATCATCTTTAAGTAGAACTTTTGATCCACCCATTGCGGTTTCTTTTATTTTATAAACCTCATTCATATAGGTCTTATAGTTAAAATAAAGAATTTGTACAATATTTGTATCTAAATTGTTTTGATTATATGTATTGTTTCTATTTACAGAACTTAAGTGTGTTCCTTGTGATATAATTTCTTCTAAATCCGCATCTGTTAAGTCTGGAAATTGTTTTTTAACCTCATTGATAGGTAAATTTTTAACTTCACCAACATAATATATATCATCAAAATACGGTGATTCGGTATGTGAATATATAATATTAGCTGGATCAACATAGTCAACTGTAACACCCTGTGCTTTGCTAAAATTATTTTTAACACAACCCATGCCAAGTACCGTTAAGTCATAATAAAATCTTTTCTTTGTTTGTTCGTATTTATTACCATCTAAAATAACATTCAAAGCTTGCTCTTGTGCTATTTCAATAGATTGTTTATATGACAACTGCATGTGTATTGCTAACTCGTCTTGATCACCAGGTAATTTTTCAGGATCACTTTCCCATAAATCAACTCCAAAAGCTTGTTCAGCATATTGATTTAAATCTTGTGTCATCATGTCCCTCATTATAGACTCCATGTATTCAGATCTTTTACTTACACCAAAAGGATCTTGTGAATATGCTTTTATATCATATGCTCTTTCTGCTATACCATTAACTACAATGTCTACAAATTTAGGTATAATAGGTACTGGTTTCCAATCTAAATTAAGATAAGATAAATCCCCATTAATAGATAATTCATCTTTATATTTTTGAACTGACTGTTCTCCTCTAGCGTATAACCTTAACCTATGAAATTCTGTTTGATTAGCGTTAAATCTATTATTACCAGCGTCTCTACCGAACCATTCGTTTTCAATTGCTTGGGCTACCTTTAAACCATACTCTGAACTAGCCTTTTCAGTATCGCTAGCTACTTGACTTGGGAAATAACCTTTTTTTATAGTACCCATATTTATTTTATTATTTTAGATGACATACCAGTATTTGCATACTTAGTAAGTTTTATATTTACTTTTTCTTTTTTAATCTTTGAATTTGGTGAGTATAAATTCCTATTACACGCCATAACAGCTAAGCCTGAACTGATAGCAGCATCAAACTTTGTTCTTTTATTTATATCAAATTTAGCCCAATCTTTTAATGTTTCACTGAAATACATATCGCCGTGTGATCCATCTGACTTAATACCGACATGATCTTGAATATACATTTCTATAGCAGCAGCGTGTGCTTGCTTTATATCTTCACTTGAATTTGGTATTCCACCTACTTCTTTTTCTGCAACAGAGAGTTTATTCCAAACTTTATCAGGTCTATTCATTGAATAACCTCTATAACCTCTTCTTCTCAAATAGTATAATAACCTTGGTTTGTTATTCTCAGCTAATAACGGCATACCATAAAATACTAATGCCATCAATACATCTTCAAAGAACATCTCCGCGGTTGGTGGTCTAGCAACATATTCTAAAAAGAAACTATTAGCTGGTGAATTTTCCATAGAAAATTTTGTTAAACCGTGTAATGCGCCTTTGGAACCTTTTCCATCAACTGTTCCAGATATATCATAACTATCACAACCAAAAGCGCCCATGTGTTCATTACCTGGGTATTTTCTACCATTTTTAATTACAATGTTATTTTGTATGTGAGTCTCTGGTGTCCAACTTATTTTAAATCTACCTTTTGGATCTGGATAAAAAATTACTTTACTATCTTTAACACCATTAACCCATTGAAAATTACCACTTGCTAATCCCGTGGACTGTCTCATTTCTTCATTAAAATCTATTTGTTCATATATTTTAACAAGATTAAATATACTATTTTCAGTTTCATCTCTAAAAGCGTGTTCAGTAGTTCTTGGAAATTGCCTGTAAAATTCATTTAAAGCATCGTGATCATTTTTTAATCCCTCTGCTTCATTATTCCAATGATCTATAACACCTTTCTCAATTGCATCCCCGTGAGGACCAATAATTTCTTTTTTAGGTGTATCAAAAACGGGTATTCCATGTTTGTCCATGAATCCTTCATAATTCCATTCCATAGGAACAAATAGACTATATAAACCAGATTTAGTTTGTCCATTTAAATTTCTTTTTGTAACATCTGAATCTTTAAATAATCTTTTAAAATTATCACCCCCTTTGTCTAGTGCGTTGGATGTTGATCCCATCATACATTTACCAATAATTCTTGATCCTAAACGTAAACACGTTTTTGTTACTCTCCAATTATTTAGAATATTCTCAGGTCTCTCCCACTTACCACTTTCATCATGCACTAGTAAGTTTAATTTTTCACCATCATATGCATTATCACCCGTGTTCTTCCAATCAATTGTTGTGTCTAAACCAACAATTTCTTCTAATGATTCATTGGTTTGTAATTTTTTTCTTGTAAATTTTTGAGCTGGTACCCTATATGCTAATTCACTTTTAGGTCTATCCATACCATCTTGAATCGGTTTAAAAAAGAATGGATAGTTAATTGATATTGGTACAACCTTATCTGTAAACATTTTTTTGGCATCTGCACCAGACTTTGATAGTATGCCAAATCTTGCATCACTCGAGATAGTGGCAAGGTTAACACTCTCAGCGCTTGACATAAAACTGAAACCAGATCGTCTATTTTTAAGGTAACATATACCATAACAACGTTTATCTGCCTTACAAGCTTCCCAAAATATAAAGAATAATCTATTGGATTCTCTAAATTCAGGAGCACCCACATCAATTTTTGACCACTGAAGATACATATAGTGAGTACCGGTGATATAAGTAGGAGTACCATTGTTATAAAACCAAAAGCCGTTTTCTCTTCTATTAAATTCTTCATTTATGTAATCATACCATTGTTCTTTTGACGAATCAGGATACTGCCTCCAGTCAAATATTGTTTTAATACTTTTTAATCGCTTTTCGTCTTCAAATCTTTCCCAATATTGTTCTGATTTTAAATCAGATCTTTTATATATTTCTTTAGGTTGTTTTGGTAACGCTATTTTTAAGTTTTCTATTTCAATAATATCACCAATTATACCATTTTGACTTAAAACAATTAAATCTTGTTCTTTATTATAACCGTATTTCCATTTTTTACCTTTATTTAATCTCTTTAAGGTATTTATTCTAATAGGTTCTATTATTTTATATAAGTCTTGTTTGTACATTATCTTGATCGTGTTTCAGCAAACCCTTTAAATGATTTTTCTTCTTTCTCTATAGGTTTGTTATCTAATATACTTTGTTCTAGTTCAATGCGGTTTAATATTTCAAACGCATCAAATATAGCTAATTTCTTTGTTGCTGCGGCATTTTTTAATCGGTCTGCCGATATGTCATCATCAGAATCTACAATTGCTTCTTTAGCTACTTTTATTAATTCCTCAACAGCCTTATGACCAGCTTGGATTATACTTTTTTTCGTCTCCTTGGTATTCATATTTAATTGAAATATCTTTAGTTAAAACTCTATATAATCTCTCACCATCAATAATAAATTCAAATTCATTATCAGGTGTAAATCCAACTAAATCTCCGTTGTTAATATCAGGTAGATCGTTATCAGTATATTTCATTATACCAATTAATGGTCTTTCTATTTCTGTATTAAATTTATCATTAGATTGAATTGGTGTTACGAAACAATAACCACTTCTAGCTTTCCATATATTGTTTCTTTTGTAAGCAAATATTTGATCGTTCTGAGCTAAGTATTGATTTTCATTTAAAAAACCCCTACTATTCTTCTCATCACCCCTTACATCATGCCATCTTCTAAATATATTATGATGAATAATAACTTCATCACCTTCTTTTAATTCAGTTTTGTATGCTGTTGGTAATTCTGATATAATTGCATTTCTACTAACATATTGATGATTAAAAATTTCTGTGTTTAGAATTAATTTTTTATTACCAATATTTTTAGTATTTTTATATCTAGATTTTTTAGGCGTAATAACAAAATCAAATATACTCTTCATTAATACTCAAGATTATATTCAACTGATATAGCCATGTTTTTATTAAAGTCTTTCCATGGTAATACATCATTACCTTTTTTAATAAACACGCTATATTTAGTATCACCTTCTATTATATCACAAATCGTATGCCCGCCGTAGACTTCTTGTCCAACGGCGTAGTGCATAGCTTCATTTTTATAATCTTTACCAATACTAATCTTTCTTATTAGCTTCATCAGGTACATCAGTTATAGTTCCATCTTTAATGTTAATGCTAACATTTCCATATTCCTTCTCTAACTCTAGTTGCATTGTGTTTAATTCTTTCTGCATAGCAGAAATACCGTGCAACAAGTTATGCTTTTGAGACTCTAATTGACCCAAATTTAATTGTGCTTGATTAATTTTACCTATATGCCCTTGTAGATCTTTTAATTGATCTTCAGTTATTTGTTCGACTTTAATGTCTTCTACTTTTTTATTCATAATTGTTTATTTAATTTTACTTAATTTCAATACTATTACTATTACATAAATAATAGTATTCTTAATACGCTATTGTCATAGTGTACTAAGCGTCTGCCATGCTTTTATAAGTGTCAACAGTTTTAGCTGCAACGTAAGCCTGTTTTACAGGATTTTTTGCGCTATCTTTAAGATCTATATCAAACGACCCACTGACTGAACAGATTTGGTTGTTTGGATTTGCATCTCTAGCTGCTTTATCTTTATAAACATTTGCGTGCCAATTTCCAACTGTAGTTTGCACCCACCTGTCAGCTCTCACTTCAGCGGTTTTAACTGTACCATCAGAATTGAACACAGCTGCAGTTTTTACGTAATTCTCAGAATTGCTACCGCAACTCCAATTTACGCCTGATATTTTTACATACGCATCACCTACAGTGATACCTTTGTAATCATAACTTCCTTTTAATGCCATGTTTTTAAATTTAAAATGTTAAACAAATTAGCTGTTACCAGCTAAATATCTTATTACACCTTTATTGTGTATTTTACTTTAATGAACCGTCTGGGTTATATTGAGGTTTTTCAGGTTCTACTATAACTTTACCATCAGAATCAGTCCAGTCCGTATCTTTCATGTGTTGATCATGTCTTTCACCTACTACCATCCAAGATATAGTTGCTGTAGAAGAACTATTTTTACACGTGATTGTTAATATGTTTCCACTAACACTACCTTTTACAGCATCCCAATCGCTTTCGTTTGATGTAAAACATTGTACGTCTGTATTTAAAGCAACGAATGTTCCTTCTGTCATACCAGCGACTGTATCAATATTTACTGTAGCTATACCATCAACTAATGTTGCTTTACCTCTGTATATTAAATCAGCTTGTGGACCTTCAATAAATGAATGTACTAAATGATGTGTATCTTTTTTTGCTTCTAATGGATGGTCTATTTTAAATGAACCACTACCTTTAGATAATGCACCGGTAACGTAAAGATTACCACTCATATTTACTCTAGCAGAGAATGTTGCTATCTGCGCATTTGTTATTGTTAATGCAGCTGAACCACCTGCGTGAATCGCTAAATTTCCAGTACCATTTGCTATGTAAGTATTACTACCATCATGATAAATTTGTAAATCCTCACCAGTACCAAAAATTCCTACTACATTGTCTTCATGTCTTGTAGATCGAGAAAATACAGTTCTTAGATGACTACCATCTAAGTAAAAGTAGTTAGTTAAACCACCGCTACCATCGTCACATCGGAAATATATATCGTTATCGTCTGTTGTATTTTCAATATAAAGAGAACCAGTTTCGTTGCGTATATAACTACTAGTAGCGTCGTGCCATATTTTTAAATCTCTTCCATCACCAAATGCTGCTCTTGAATAGTCTGGAAATACAGTGTAATAGTCATTTGCTTCACTAATTGATCCATCTAAATAAAAGTAAGTTGTTACACCGCCAGAACCGTTATCACATCTTAAGCGTAAGCTACCATTGTCTAATAATTGTGATATATCTAAATTACCTGTGGAATTGTCAATAAATGTGTTACTACCGTCATGAAATATTTGTAAATCTTTTCCTGTACCTAATGCTATTCTAGATTTGTCTAGCCACACGGTATAAGCGGCTGTTGTAGCACTACCATCATGCGTTGCACTACCACCATCTAAATAGAAATAATCAGCTTGTGTTGTGTTTGCCGCTCCATTATCAGCAGAGAATATAACGTTACCATCTTGCACCTGTGACATTATATATAATGAACCAGTTTTATTTAATACATAACCTTGGGAACCAGTGTGATAAACATGTAAATCATCATCTGCGCCTAAATATAATTTAGCTGTGTCGCTATCTATAGTGACACTACCTGCAAAAGTTGCATTAACAGTATTACCAAGAATTGCCATAGCTACATTCCCTGACCTATTTACCAAACTTATATCATTTGTACTACCATAACCATAAATCTGAGCACCCCAAGTAGAATGACCACCTAATCTAGCTTCTCCACTAATAGGAGTACTTGCTCCACCTCTAATTCTAACATTTTCTGATGCGTATACTGTCCCTGCAAAAGTTGCATCTTGAGAAGCATCTAACGTCATAGCTAACGTACTTGTATAACTTCCACCACCTGCATTTTTACCTGTATAAAACGTCATACCACCTGAATAACCACCATTAGTTGTTGATCTTATTTCTCCCAATGTATATAAAGCAGTGCCAGGTCCATTTTGGTGTGCTTTTTTAAAATGTATTTTATCAATATCCGCTGTTGCTGTAGATGTACTTTCAGAGTTTATAACAAGTTCACCTCCTTTTACAGTAACATCCCCTGCAAAAGTTGCATTTGCAGAATTATCAAAAGCTAATGCTGTATACTGAGGGGCTCCATCAGCAGCGCTAAGAAGAAGTTGGAAAGTTCCTGGTGTGCTATCATTTGCACCATAACATCTAATTTCTGAAAGTGTACTACTTTCTTGTGAAACTATAATAGAGCTTGTTACGTGTGCTATATTTTGACCTTTAGCAACAAATATTTTATCTGTTGTTACAGTACCTCCAAAAGTTGCATTGCCTGTAATATTAGAAGTACCACTAACGTGTAATGTAGAAGTGGGAGCTGCAATTCCAACACCAACAGCCCCTGTAGTTATCAATGAGGTATTCACAGTGCCTCCTGACTTCGCACCTATTGCCATTACTGTAGTAGATGATGTAGCCGCAGATGTTGAATTAGGGTTATTTATACCAACTGCATCTCTAAAAGTATAGTTGTAATTTGAAAGATATGTGGAGTCAGTGGTTACTTGTAATGTACCACCACCTAATTTTGAACCACCACTAACAGTTACTTGCCCTGCAAAAGTTGCATTACCTGTACCACCATATAATTGTATATTTGCTGCTTGAGCACCACTCCACACATAAAGTTCTCCATTATCACTTGCATCTTTGTGAACAGACGCCACTAACCCATCATCATCAGCTAAAACTCTGAATATATCTGCAGCATCAGCATCGGTTGATTTTACTGTTAAAGGGTAAGATGCAGCACTTGTAAAAGTTGCAGCGCCATTTCCTCTAACATCAAATAAAGTTGTTCCACCTCCTTGGTTAGCTACTTTTAAAGCATATTCAGTTGCTGAACTTGAAGATTGAATTAATAACCCATTTGCATCATC
>JGI24006J15134_10000736_pt1 | contig 19691 bp, 19 predicted proteins | sample LinPmetageLP53_FD_15134 | JGI IMG/M metagenome (IMG submission 15134)
TTCAATCACTAGTAACAGAATCTTCTTCCATAGACGAAGATTTTGCAGGTAGACCCTCTAAGAAACCTGTTACAAAAAAGAAAGTAAGTTCTGCAACACCTGCACCTGCAACACCTGCACCTGCAACACCTGCACCTGCAAAAGCTGCACCTGTAAGACCTTCATCTGATGTACCTTTTTATAAAAGGGAATCTGTATTACCTCTTAAATCAAGAACTGCGGCAAAGTTAGATCTTATTCCTGAAAAAGATGCAGAGAGAGGCGCACGACAAGCTAAGAGACAAGCCGAAGGGCCGCAAGGACCACCTCACAAACCTCTTAAATCTTGGGAGGGCGGTGTTCGTTATATTGATAATCCTTTTGGTAAGGGTAAAATTAAAATGGATACTTCTGAAAAGGGAATGTTCGGAGATTCGGAACTTGATGATATGAGAGTCAAAAAGGGCGGTCGTCTGAAGAAAGCTTCTGGTAAAAAAGCAGTGAAGAAGAATGCCACTCGCAAACGTGCTGCTCTTAGAGGGCACAGAGCAGAACTTAGAGGAGGCTGATATGGTTTTTTGGCCTGACTTAATAGATGAGATTCTAGAAAAAAATAAGAAAAGGGCTACCAAAAAAAACCCAACTGTTAAAGCAGTCATGCCAAATATTAAATTGGCGAAACTACCTAAACCAAAGGAAGATAATACAAGCAAAATTATAGAATCTATCACTGATCTTTTTAAACCTTCTAAAAAAGGCGGAGAAACCTACTACGGCAACTACGATTCAACTGGTGCTGATGTAAGAGACTATGGGGATTTTGGTGATTTTAGTGCACAATATGGATTAAACACCGCTGCAAAAGGCGGCTCTATTAAGAAGGGTGTGAAAAAAGGCATGAAAAAAGGCACGAAAAAAAGTGCAAAGAAAAGTACAAAGAAACGTGCCGCACTGCGTGGGCAACGTTCTGAATTGAGAGGATCTTAATATGGATTTTTTTAAAGACATAGATTTTGAAAATTCGGATGAAGGCGAAGACAAAGGCAAAAATAAAAATCCAGCTGATGAGCTTGAAGCCGAGGTAAGAGAAAAGCTGAAAATACAGCGGGAGGCGGAGAAGAAAGAAACTGAGAGGAAAAACGAAGAAACGAAGCCTATAGGAGCAGGAGCGTATCTTGCTCAAAGGCAAAAGGCTAAGAAAGCTGCTGCTAGAAAGCTTTTAAAAGATAAAATGAAGAAAGAAGATGAAACGCCTTCAATCACACCTGCTGTAGGTGATACTATCGCACCTATGTCGCAGCCGCAGATGGCCGGTGGTGAAAGCGGTGGCGGTGGTAAAGGTGGCGGTATGATGGGAGCAATACTTCCCCTAGTTGCTAAAGCAGGGATGGCATATCTTACTGGTGGGGCTTCAGCAGCAGTTGTAAAAGAAGGTGGTCAAATAGCATCTAAAATAAAGACAAAAGCAAAGCCAAAAGCAAAGAAAAGATATGTTCGTGGCGTAGGTGCCGCCAAACGTGGCTATGGTAAAGCTACTTATTCTAAGAAAATGTATTAGGAGTTTCTGACGTGAATATTAAAGAATTTAGTTTTAAGTATGAGAAATCTGTCAAAGAAGGCTATGATGACTATAGCCTAATAAACAAGCTAAGTATTAAGCCTGATAAGAATGACTATAAAGATTTTACAAATTATATAGAAAATCTTTCTGATTATTTACAGGAAACGTTTAAGTACACATACGGCAGTAAAGCTAAAAAGAGTAAGGGAACATGCAGCGATCATCAAAATACAGAGCAAAAAGATTGCTGTAAAGAAGCGGTACGTGAAGCAGCTAAACAAGAAGAATAGAAAATAAAAGGTTTAGAATATATGGCAATAAAGAAAAAAAGAAAGCCTAGTAATATGAAGGGCATGACTATTGGCAGGGGTATGAAACGCCCCACCAAGTCTGGTGCCGGTATGACTAAGAAGGGTGTTGCCAAGTATCGCAGACAGAACCCCGGTTCTAAGTTAAAGACTGCTGTAACTGAGAAGAAACCTACAGGTAAAAGAGCAACAAGACGCAAGTCATACTGTGCAAGATCAGCAGGGCAGATGAAGAAGTTTCCCAAGGCGGCCCAGAATCCTAATAGCAGATTAAGGCAGGCCAGAAAAAGATGGAGATGTTAGTTGAAAAAAATAACACCAAAACAGAAAACAGCTTTAGCTAAGCATTCTAAGCATCATAGTAAAAAACATATGTCAGCAATGAAGACCTCTATGAAAAAGGGTAAAAGCTTTGGAGCTTCGCACAGAGTGGCAATGAAGAAAGTTGGAAGATAATGGCAGTCTCAGGTACATATAACTTTAATCTGGACATAGATGAAGTTATTCAGGAAGCGATGGAGATGATCGGGGGTGAAGATACTCTTGGTCATGAGCCTGCCTCTGCTCGCCGTTCTATAAATTTAATGTTGCGAGACTGGCAAAACCGTGGTATACTGTTATGGACAACAAGTGTTTCTTCTGTCACAGTAGTTGCAAGTACGGCTGATTATAGTCTTGCCGGATCTACACTGGATGCGCTTGAGGTTGTGCTTAACAGAGATGATACAGATATACAGTTAAATCGTTTAAGTTCGGAAGAATATTTATTGATACCTAATAAAACACAGACCGGCAGACCAATGCAATACTCTATCCGCAGGGGAAGGGATAATCCTGTTATGTCGGTATGGCCGCTTCCTGAAAACTCCACTGATGTGCTGAAGGTAGAAATATTCAGTGAACTACAGGATGTTAACAGATCAGCAACGCAGAACGCAGATGTTCCTAAGAGGTTTCTGCCCTGTCTTACCATGGGTCTTTCTTATTACATGTCAATGAAGCGTGCAAATATAGATCCAACACGTATTCAGATGTTAAAAGCTAATTATGAAGAAACTCTGTCCAGAGCATTGCTGGAAGACAGGGAAAGAACGTCTATGCGTGTTGTTCCCAAGCTAAGGTATATCTGATGGCAAGTGCTAAAAATGCACTGGCAATGTGTGATATATGTGGGTTTGTGTATCCGCACAGAGTAATGCAAATGAACAGTTATGGGATGCTGGTATGCCCAGAAGATTTTGAAGGAATGTTTGATCTGAAGAACCATCCTCAGAATAAGATACCTGATGTAAGAGACAATCCAGCTATCCTTAATCCCCGTCCTGATACAGGGGGTCGTAATTTAACTTGGAGTCAGGCTACTACTGCTTGGGGATCAACAGAGAAGTATTGGAATCTAATATGACCGACTTAACCAGCAAATTAATATCAAACACATATAAACAGGTTATACTTGTAAGCTCATCCACAAGTAATACCGGTGTAAGTACTTCTCTTAAAGCTGTACAAACAGGTGATGGAACTAACAGTGCCCTGAAGATAGCCACCAATGCTATTCAAATTAGTGGTGTTCTGGAGGCCAGTGGTTCTGTTTCTCTGGGCAGTAACCTACGTGTAAGTGATAAAGTATGTGCAAGTTCTTTTTACGGAGATGGTTCTAATCTAACCGGGGTAACTGCCACAATTGCCGGTAACATATCAGTCAGTAATGCTACAATAGGCAGTAATCTTTATGTTGGCGGAACTGTTACAGTTGCAGGGGCTACACATCTTCAGGCAGCAGTATCTGTGGGTGGGGCTGCTACGTTTGGCAGCACAGTCAGTGTTTCAGGTGCTGCACATCTTAAGAGTACAGTCTCTGTGGGCGGTGCGGCTACGTTTGCCAGCACGGTTACTGTGGTAGGTGCAGCACTTCTGAAGAATAATGTAAGCATAGGTGGTACACTTGCTGTTGCAGGCGCACCTACCTTTACTTCCAAAGCTACCTTCAGCAATGATGTTTCGGTAAGCGGCAGACTTGATGTGGCAACATCAGCCTGTATTGGTGGGACATTCAGAGCAGTTGGTGCCGCCACATTTGATGGAGATGTCTCTGTAAGTGGTGGTTTGGTAGTTGGCGGAACAGTTACAATACTGGGGACAAACGTACAGGCAGCTAGTGCCAGAGTATGTGCCTCTGCTTATCATGGTGATGGTTCTAATTTAACTGGCATTACCGGGGGTAATATAAGTGGTAATGTTTCGGTAAGTAATCTTAATGTTTATAATTCTGTTTCCATAGGTGGGAATCTGACAGCCAGTGGCACAGCAATTAAATTTGTTAATGCTGCTGTATGTGCATCTTCTTATTATGGCGATGCTTCTAATTTAACTGGTATAACAGCCTCTATTATTTCAAGTGGTCGTATAGATGGTAGTCTTGCAGTATCGGCTGCACTTACAGTGGGTGCTGGTGTTAACATCGGTGGTACACTTACAGTTGCCGGTGCTACTTCGCTTGCCTCTACTCTTAGTGTGGGAGGCGCTGCTAACTTTGCCAGCACAGTTACAGTTGTTGGAGCAACACATCTTAAAAGCACTGTTACAGTTGGAGGTGCTGCAAACTTTGCATCCACTGTAACGGTTGTAGGCGCAACACATCTTCAGAGTACAGCATCTATTGGTGGTGCTGCAACGTTTGCAAGTACTGTAACGGTTGTCGGAGCAGCCACATATAAAAGTAATGTATCTGTATCAGGCAATATGGATGTTGCAGGTAATGTATCAATAGGTGGAACACTCTTTGCTGCTGGTGGAATTACATACGATGGAGATGTATCTGTTAGTGGTAATCTTGCAGTAGGTGGTAATGTATCTGTGGGTGGAACGCTAAGTGTTACAGGAGCAGTTAGTCTGGCTTCTACTCTTAGTGTAGGAGGTGCTTCTAACTTTTTAAGTACTGTTACAGTTGCAGGTAATACCAGATTAGGTGCTGTAGTATCCGTTGTTGGTGCTGCAAACTTTGCCAGTACAGTTACTGTAGTAGGTGCAACACATCTTCAGAGTACAGCATCTGTTGGAGGTGCTGCTACATTTGCAAGTACAGTTACAGTTGTTGGAGCAACACATCTTCAAAGTACAGCATCTATTGGAGGTGCTGCAACGTTTGCATCTACAGTAACAGTTGTCGGTGCAACACATCTTCAAGCAGCAGTGTCTGTTGGAGGTGCTGCAACGTTTGCATCCACTGTTGATGTTACAGGTGTTGCTACCGCAGCCACTTTTGAGCCTGACGGCGACACTTCCGCTGGCGACAATGCGGCTATTGGGTACACGGCTGCGGAAGGTTTGATCCTGACGGGACAAGGCTCGACTAGCGATATCACATTAAAGAATGACGCCGATGCAACGGTATTCACTGTTCCAACAGGTACAGATGATATTCTTTTTCCCGACGCTGCAAGGGCTATGTTTGGTGCGGGTTCTGACTTAAAAATCTGGCATGATGGCACTCATTCTCATATAGATAATGATGGTGCTGGCGCTCTTTTTATTGCTAGTGATTCCACATATATAACAAATGGCGCAAGAACAGAAAATTATATGGTTGGAGCCGCAGATGGTGCGGTAACTCTTTACCATGATGCTAGTGCCAAAATCGCCACCGCCAGCACAGGCGTTACTATAACCGGCGAGGCGACTGCCACCGGCTTTACGGGCACTTTGGACGGAATACTTGGCTCTGGAGCCGCTGCCGCTGCTACCGTGACCACACTTACTACAAGCGGCATTGCCTCAATTGACGACACTACTGACAGCACTTCTGGCACCACCGGCTCAATTCATACGGACGGCGGTGTTGGGATTGCCAAAGATCTGTTTGTTGGTGTTGATGCAGCTATCGTCGGACACGCCGCTATCGGGGCGAACGCTGTAGCGGCGGACTGTGCGCTGACGCTGGTCGGAGCGAGCGACGGCACGGGGTCTAATATACTTGAAGCCCAGAACAGTAGCCAAGCAATTAAGTTCTCGGTCCGAGATGACGGGTTTACGACTGTTGGTGCTGCTCTGACGGTACTCGGAGACATTGCTGTGCAGGATGCAGCCGGTCCAACTGTCAAAAATGAAGCCGCCACAGCAACTAACCCCACACTCAGGCCCAATAACGCTGACCCCGACACGGGTATTGGCTGGGTCTCGGCGAACAAACTTAGCCTTATTGCCGGAGGTACGGGTACTGCGACAGTCACCGGTTCTGGACTCGGCATCGGCACGGCGGCACCTGCATATATGCTCGATATTTCACATGCCTCTACTCGCCCGACATTACGACTTCATAATACAGATACTAGCGGTGCCACTTATGAAATGCTTTTCTACACAGACTCTACAGCGAATGCGAACGTTCGCAATTGGGGGATGTTCGGTAATGTAACAAATTTTGGTGATATGATATGGAAGGTCAGTGATGCTCGTGGTGGTGATCCACGGGGTGGAAATTCTGTCCTGAGTATGACATACGACAGCAAGGTCGGTATCGGCGTTGCAGCGCCATCCCATTCCCTGCAAGTGGCCGCCGGAGCAGACACTGACGCCATGTATCTGGATGTCAATGGCAACCTCTTCATCACCGACGGCAACGTTCAAATCACCAACCCAAGTGGAGCAGCCCAAGCTGCGCTACATGTGACGCAGGACCACGCTTCAGATAACGGTGCACGAATTAGAGCAGATCACGCTTCGTTCACCGGCAACGTTCTCCAGCCGTGGACTGTGATCGCAGCGGGGACAGGATTTGACCTGATAGAGTGTGTGACGAGTAATGGCTCTGCCGTTCCTTTCCGGGTCCGTGGTGATGGACAGGTCACCTCTAGCGGCGGGGCAGCGTTTGCGGGAACGGTAACGGTTGGGTCAGAGGGGACCGCCGCAACGACGAATGTCTCTCTGGGGTTATGTAAAGCGTGGGTGAGAACCTCCGGTGCCGCTGTTACTGTCGTAGATTCTTTCAATATGACTTCTGTCACAGATTCTGGTGTGGGTCTGTATGCGCCTGTAATAGCCAACAACATGAATGATGCAAACTACGCTCTTATTTTGGGGGCAGATGACAAACAAGATGGCGGTGGTGTGTTTGTCCATGCCGCACAGGATGCTGTCGATCAGGCCACAACCGGCTATGGGACATCTTTCAAAAAACAAACGGCGACGGCTATGGCATTGGCCGATGCAAATCAAAACGCTGCATCATCAGTACTTGGTGATTTAGCATGACAGCCACACCTGAATTTCAAGGCACAGAGCTATGGAAAAGGCTTCTGTGGGCTAAGGAAAACCTGACGGCTCATCAGTCTGACTACCGTGTTGTTTACGAGACCGAGATGGATGAATGTGCAAAGATATTGATTCCTGACCCTAACTGGATGGCTTGTGCGCTACAAGGCGGCATTATTCCCCCGGTAGAGGTATACTGGGAGTTGGCAAAGGATGAAGCCAAGCCCGACTTTAAAAGACATACGAGAGGGTTCTTGCTGCATGATACCAAGCCCGTCGATGCTCTGTCAGAAGAGAAAGCCATCGAATATCTAATTATGAAGGATGTGCCGCAATCTGTATGGCGTTCATACAACGAGGGCAACCGACTCAAGATGGTTATTTGCCGTAAAGAACAACTTCCAGCTACTCGTGCGTGGCGTAATGCTTGGAAGATAAACGAAGATATAGCAGCTTAAAGGAGATACCTATGGCAACAAATACTATCGTAGACAAAGACGGAAACAGTATTGCATACGATGATGCTACGGTTCCTTCCGATAGACATTTCAGGGATGCGTGGTCGTTAAGTGGTTCAATCATAACTGAAGACGTAGCGGTATCTAAGGTTATATTTAAAGATAAAATTAGAGAAGTAAGGACTCCGCTGCTCGATGCTGAAGATGTAGTTTACATGAGAGCTTTGGAGGTTGCTGATACACCCGCACAGGCAGCAAGTATTGCTGTGAAAAAAGCACTGAGAGATGCCCCCGCTGCTTCAGCAATTGCCGATGCAGCCACTATAACTAATCTAAAAGCTGCATGGGACACAGATGTATTAGGCGATAGTCCATACGCATAATAAAACCTTTTTGAACAGGAGAACAAAGTGGAAGAAGTAGTTAACATTAACGGTACCAAATACACCGAGGAAGACTTTAACGAGGAGCAAAGCTACATCATTAAGCAGATTCGCTCCTGTAAGGCTAAAGCGGCAAATCTGATGTTTGAACTGGATCAGGCCAAGGTGGCTGAACAGGCATTCATAAACGCATTTATGATCTCAATGAAGACTTCGGAAGAGGAAAATGCTGAGTCTTTCAAGGACATAGCAGAGGAAGGAAAGTAACATGGCAGCAACGTGGAAAATAACAGGCTGTGATCGCACAATGTCGCTTGGCGGAGAAGCGGACGTTATCACTCATATCCATTGTGAAGTAACTGATAAAGAAACAGTAGGTTCTGTAGACCATCATGGTCATCAGTACGTCTCTGTGGGCATCGATACCGACGACTTGTCCAGTTTCACTGCATATGCCGACGTGACGGAGGACAACGCAATTGCATGGGCAAAGGAAGCACTCGGGTCTGACGAAGTTACTCTGCTTGAGGCCGATGTGGCGTCTCAGATTGCGCTATCCAAGGCTCCGGTAACCGCCACCGGGGTTCCTTGGTAAATAGATAATATGTTTTATTACCTGTCTGTAATAGGAATGTTATTGTTATCCTCTAATCAGGGTATCATAGAAAAGTCTATTACAGGTAGTTTTAATAACTTGGAAGCCTGTCAGGCGTATAAAGAACATATTGAAAATATAATCGAACAAGTACCATCTGCAACAATATTTAAGTCTGAGTGTAGAAAGAAAGAAAAAGGAAAGGCAAGTTAATGGCAAGTACATATACAACTAATCTTAAGCTAACCAAACAAGGAGATGGGGAAAACCCTAATAGTTGGGGCCAGATTCTTAATGATGGTGTTATTAGTCTTCTGGATGATGCCATTGCTGGTTATCAAACTATAACTATTAGTGCTGCTGCAACGGTTACTTTAACTAATAATCAGGGTTCTGGTGATCAGGCTCGTTCTGCTATTCTTGAAATTAACGGTGCTGTTGGTGGTACTCATGATGATATTGTTATTCTTATTCCTAATAATTCCAAGTCTTACATAGTTAAAAACTCAGTATCATATACGGATACCACAGATACTGTTATTCTCAGAGTTGTTGGAAATGCTGGTGTTACCCTTGAACCGGCAAATACTGCTCTTTATGTTACCAACGGTACCACGGTTGTTCCTGTTGCTCGCAATACGTTTACTAATATTACAGCAACAAGCATAGGAACTACAAATCTTGTTGCAACCTCAGTAAAAACAACTGATTTAACAGTATCAGTATCTGCTATGTTTGTTGATAATGCTGTATTAAATATAGGTACAGGCAGTGATCTGAAACTTTATCATACTGGAACACATAGTTATGTTCAAGATATAGGAACTGGTAATTTATATCTGGCTGGTTCTAATGTTGTTATTTCCAATGCCGCCGCTAACGAAAGTATGATCACTGCTGCTGAAAACGGCGCTGTTGGTATTTATCATGATAATGCAGCAAAATTAGTAACAACCACTGTTGGTGTGTCTATTACTGGTAACATGGTAGCAACAACGCTATATGGAGATGGTAGTAATCTTACTGGACTGACTGGCAATTCACCTCAAGGATATATGTCAGGGTTAACTCTATCTCAGGGTACTGATTCAGCCCATGATATTAATATCTCTTCTGGAATTGCCACAGACGTGACTGAAGATAAGTCACTTTCTTTTAGCTCTACCTTTGTTAAACAAATAGATGCAACATGGGCGTCAGGAAGTACTAACGGTGGTATGGCAAGTGGTGTAAGTTTATCCACCAATACATGGTATCATTTATTTATAGTTGATACAGATGCTGGTGGTGTGGATGCTGGTTTTGATACCAGTCTAACTGCTGCTAATCTTGTGGGTACGTCTGGGGTGGCCTCTGCTTATAGAAGAATAGGCTCTGTACTTACTGATGGCAGTAGTAATATTCTACCCTTTACTCAGTTTGGCGATGAGTTTATTTTTACTACACAAATAACTAATGTTGGTGGAACTAATTTAGGAACAAGCAGAGTTACTCAAGCAGTAAGTACTCCTCTTGGAGTTGAAACAAGAGCTATACTTGGCTTGGTTGTTCGTGTGGCAAGTTCTAATTCTTCAGTACTTATAACACTTACACATCCAAATGTAACAGATGCTACTCCTACTCTGAGTAATGCTAATAATGCAGGTGAAAGTAGTTCTAACGCAAACGGAACATATGCAGCAGGAACTCATATTGTTCGTACTAATGGATCAAGTCAGGTAGCTTTTAGGCAACAATTTGATGGCCTTGTTTATATAAATACTAATGGTTACTATGATGATCGTGGTAAAGATTAATAAGGTTAATTAAATGACAGAACTTAAAAAGTTTGATTTCAAACAAGGTTTCAACAGAGAAACTACTCAGTATGCTGAAGAGGGTAGTTGGTTTGATGGAAATCGTGTTCGTTTTCGTGCTGGCCGACCTGAAAATTTAAGAGGATATCAGACCAGAGCTTTGGGATCAACCTTTGATGGGTCTGCCAGAGATTTGATTACATGGGTAGATGATTCAAATATAAAAAGAATGATCTTTGGAACTCCTGATAAACTTTACGAACAAGACGGGGATCAGTTGCATGATATTACTCCTATTATTAATACTACTGTACTAGCAAACTGTTTTGGAACTTCTTCGGGAAGCACCAGAGTTTGTTGTTCAGATGCTGGTCATGGCAGAAGTGAGGGAGATTATGTTTATTTCACTTCAACAGCCACATTTAATGCTGTAAGCCTTAGCACAAATGTTTATCCCATCACATCTGTGTTGAGTGCTAATGTTTTTACAATTACTGTGACTACGGCTGCCAATGCAACTGGAAGTGATGTAGGAGCGGCTACCTTTAATTACTACATTCCCACAGGCAACTCTATTGCAGCGGCAGGTATGGGTTATGGTTCTGCAACTTTTCAAGCTGGTGTTTGCGCCTCACAAACAAGAGCATGGAACCAACCAGCATCAGCAGGCTCATCAGGTATAGTATTTGATATTACACAGTGGAGTCTGGATAATTGGGGTGAAGATATAATTGCAAATCGTAGTGGTAGTAATATATTTCGGTTTGATACGGATGCCGGTACAACTCCGATACATGCTACTTCCATAACAACCTCTCCGGTCAGTGTTAACTCAATACTTGTTTCTCCTAACGATAGACATTTGGTTGCTTTTGGTACTAATCAATATTCAGCAACTGCCACTGTAAGTGGTACTTTCAATCCAATGCTTGTACGTTGGTCAGATCAAGATGATCCAACAGAATGGAATCCCACAGCAGCCACAACTGCTGGTGAGGTTGTTCTGACAGACGGTACAAAAATTATAGGGGCAAAGCGTTCAAAGAATGCTATCAATATTTGGACAGACAATTCTCTGTGGACAATGGCTTTTGCTGGCCCTCCCTTTACATTCAGATTCAATCAGGCTGGCAGTAACTGTGGGATGGTTGGACCCCATGCTGGTATTGATTTTAATGGTATAACTTATTGGATGGGCTATGGTAATTTTTATAGATTTAGTGGTCAGGTAGAAACTCTGGATTGTACAGTTCGTAGATATATCTTTGATGATATTAATACCAGTTATTATACTAAAGTATATACTGGTACTAATTCTGAGTTTAATGAAATTATTTGGCTATACCCTTCTGGAGATGGCACGGAGTGTGATAAATATGTTATCTATAATCCTGTTGATAAATATTGGGTATACGGTACTATGTTTTTTACTACTTTTGCTGATAAAGAAATATTTGGAAATACCATTACCACCGGCGTTACAGCGGCAGGTAATAATGTTTATAATAATGAACCTGTGTCTGTATTTGTTGGTTCTAACTCAGAAACCCTGATATCGTTTATTGAGTCTGCTGATTTTGATATTGCAGATGGTAATGCTCTTATGTTCATGGACAGGATAATTCCAGATTATCAGATGGTTAATGGTGGTGAAATTAAAATGAAGATTACTACTCAGCAGTATCCTGAGTCTACTCAGCAAATTGTAAAAGAGTTTGATATTGAAGAAACAACACAGAAGGTTGATTTCAGAGCTAGGGGAAGGCAAGCTAAGGTTAGGGTGTCTTGCAACTCTAATGCAACAAGTTGGCGATGGGGATCACTCCGACTTGCATTGCAGCCAGATGGTAGAAGATAATGGCAAGATATCCTACCTTACCCTATAATATTATTATTGCTGAGCCACAGAATACTTATGATCAAATACAGGACTGGTCATCAGCTTTAATTAATGAATTAAATAGCAGGGATGTTCAGGTAGATACTGCCCCATCCACAAATATTTATGCTGTGACCACTGTTACTGAGATAGGAAGGCCCAGAAAAGGGGATATAGCTTATTCAGTAAGCACTGGTAAATTTAAAGGATATGTAAGTCTTGGAGCAGAAACATCATGGCAGAGTCTAAATTAATGTCTTCTTTTGGTGAACATATGAAGCTAATTCAAACCAGCACGCTTATAGGCAATCAGAACAGCGGTAAAACTATTGATCCTATGCGAGCTTTGTTAAAAGAAAAGCAAGAACAGTTTGCGAAAATAAAGAAAATAGGGTATAATGGTAGTAACTTTATTGCAGAACAAACAGGACCGCAATCTAACTATGGGAATTTAAAATAATGGTAACACCAAGTAGAATGGGACAAATGGCTATGCAGAATCAGATGAATAGGCTGGTTCCCCCTCCTCCGGGAACAGGGATTCCTCAAGCAATTCCGCAGGGTGGTCCTCCTATGCCACAGGGTGCAGGTGGTCCTCCTATGCCACAGGGTGCAGGTGGTCCTCCTATGCCACAGGGTGCAGGTGGTCCTCCTATGCCTCCTCCTCCTTCTTCTGGCCTTGCTGGTATACCTTCGGCTGCGCCGCCAGCGCCAGCAACACCTGATCCTATGCAAATAATGGGTGGGGTTGCCATGGCTGTTCTGGCAGAAACAAGCAAACCAACTAAAAATATAATACAGAAACTAGCTGATTCAGCAGGACGAACAGGTGTGGAGATGCCTGAAACCATGTTCCCTGAAAGTGGTGGTCTATCAGGGAATCTTGCTGGCCGTGTTCGTTATATTGATAATCCTTTTGGTAAGGGTAAAATTAAAATGGATACTTCTGAAGAGGGAATGTTCGGAGATTCAGAACTTTATGATATGGGACAGAAAAATGGCGGTCGGCTGATGCGTCTTGCTGCCGGTGGTGGTCGTGTAGTATATCGAAGAGAATCCGGTGTGGTTGATCCTGAACAAACCACGGCAGAAAGAAATGCCATTATTCAACAGATTAGTGATATGGCTCAGAATTATGGAATAGACACTCAATACTGGGACATGACCAAACCTCTTAGCATGTCAAATAATCCTTTTTATAGGCACCGAGTCACCGGCGGCGGCGATTATACGCCGGGCGTGGATACTGAAGATTTCCGAGAGCAGCTTGTAAGACCTCAACACCCTAGTTCTGGAGTTCCTCAAAATCAAATAGGTGGTTCACCCTACGCCGTGGCGCAAGGATATGGTGGTTTTCGGGCAGAACATGAAAGATTGTTAGGTCAGCTAAAGGAAGAGCCTGTGGGGATAAGAGATTTCCAACCTCTGGGCAGTGTTTCTGACCTTTCCGATACAAATATTTCTGGTGGCCCTCAGTTACCATCGTCTCCTTCCACTGATCCCACATCTCTTCCCACCCCTGCTGATATTCAGATTTATAATGAAGACAGGTATGGTGGTCTTGAAGATCCTAATCTTCCACCACTGGATGCGGCACAACTAAGAAATCTGTACAGACAGCAGGTAGGTTACTTTGATACTCCTCCCGGTCCCACTGATAATACCAGAAGACTTTTGGATCAGGCTTATGGCAGAGGTACTCCTGTATATGATGAAGTTCTTGCAGGATTACAACCACGTCCAATAGCTAATACTGAGCAAGCAGCCAGACGAGCCTTCGATAATTTGCCGGACGATGTTAAAATTGTTACGGAAGATACTGTGACGGCGGCAGATGGGGGTGGTTTGCTCCCTCTGGTCAGAAGGCTCAGTCCGGGACAACCTCGCCCAAATGCATCAGAGCAGGAGATTGCTGATCATTGGCAGAGGGTGAAAGAAGGCGAGGAGAGGTGGCGCAATCAACCCCGTGGTCCCATACCCACCGACGGCGGCCTTGGCGGTGGTGGTAAGGGCGGCGGTGGGCCATGGGTGAATCCCGGACCGCAAGTGAATCCCGGACCGCAAGTGAATCCCGGACCGCAAGTGAATCCCGGACCGCAAGTGAATCCCGGACCGCAAGTGAATCCCGGATCGCCACCTCCAGTTGCACCTCAAGTTACAGGAGATCCCAACTATCAACCTATAACTTCAAATACTCAGCTTCCAACTGGATTAGATGAGTATGGTAATCAACTTCGTGCCAGAGAGGCCGGAGTATACTATTCCCCTACTGAGAAAACACAGACAGCGGACGTGTTTAGTCCCCCTTTGACTCCGACTCCGACTTCAACTCCGGGCACACCACCTCCAGATGATATTATAGATGATCAGCCCATCATTGATACGAGGCGGACTGCTCGGCAGCCACCAGACGGCGATTTAGACTACTGGGACCGGGAAGAAGTGAAAAAGCGTCAAGACGAGCGGGAGAGTACCAATGCAGATATAGCCCAGAAAATAAATGAAGGCTTTTCCGGTAAAAAGACATTGGGAGGATGGGGCGGTCCTCAAAGCGGCGGTTATACCCCAGAATACATAGATCATGCAAAGACAAAAGGTTTTGAACTAGCACAAGAGGAAGGGACTTGGGATCATCCGGGGTATTTTCGGCCCACCGGCAGCCCAACGGATTGGCAAACGCTGTCAAAATATATTTCTACCGGCCCGCCGCAACGCCCATGGCAGCCCGGAGACCCGACCGCTCCCGTAATGGGACAACCAGCCTTCAGAGACGTTACCCTTGCTGACATGCAGGCAAATCCCGGTGGCTTTGGAAACATGATGCAGCAACTTATTCCCGGTTGGAATGCAACTAATGCTCAGAATCAATTGCAGAATCAATATCAGTCATATCAACCGCAGGCACAACAAGCTGCGGGTGGTTTTGGAGGGGCTAATCTTTATGGTCAGACAGGGGGTAATGCGTTTGGTAATCAGTTCGGCGCTAATCCTTATGGTCAGACAGGGGGTAATGCGTTTGGTAATCAGTTCGGCGCTAATCCTTATGGTCAGACAGGGGGTCCGATGGCACCAAATATGGCAACTGGTTTTGGAGCCGCTAATCCTTATGGTCAGACAGGGGGTCCGAATGTGTTTGCAGCACAGGGCGGTGGTCTTTATGAACTGGCCGCTGGTGGCGAGTTCTCAGGCAGAGTTCCCGGCGATGGTGGGGGTATGCAGGATAATGTCAGGATGCCTATCAAAGAAGGTGCAAATCAGGTAGCTACTCTGGCTGTAAGCCCCACAGAATATGTGGTGGATAGTCATACAATGGCTGCTCTGGGTAATGGTAATCCAGATAAGGGTGCTGATCATATGGATAATGTTATCAAAGGTATTCGCAGACAGGCTTATGGCAATGATAAGCAACCCAATCAAATTGATGGTCTGCGCTCGCTTAGGTCAATGATGGGCTGATGAAACTTATACAGATAAAACCAGAATCAGTTGATATTATCTGGCCTCTTGTCAGGGATCTTCTTCAGAAACCAATAGATCAAAATCTGGGTGAGTTTGATGTGGAGGATGTCAGGAAGTGGTTAAATGACAATTATATGCATCTCTGGATTATAGGAGACGAAGAAGAAGTATTACTGGCAGTTACTACAGAGTTTGTAAACTATCCCAGAGAGAGAAGATTACGTATAGTTTTGGTGGGTGGTAAGACAAATAATATGGATAAATGGTTTGATGTTTTCTGGGATAAAGATTCAGCGATACATACATTTGCCAAAGAAAATGATGCAAAAAGATTTGAGTGTTGTGGACGAGAAGGCTGGGTGAAAGTACTGGCAAAAGTTGGTTTTAAAAAGTTCTGCACTGTTCTAACAAGGGAAGTATAAAATATGACTACTAAATCAAATATAAAAATGTTTCTGGATAATCTGTCTATTACAGATAAGGTAGATATTCTGAAGGAACTTTATAAAGATATTTCAGGCTTGGGTGTTGATGGTGATACTCAGCTTGCTCATATTAATTCTTTTGAGGCTGATCTGCTAAGGTCAGTTGGTGGTGCAGGAACACTACACATGACCACCGGACTTCCTCAGTACAAAGGCGGCGGAGGTGGAGCGCCATCATCTGTTTATCAGCAGCAAAACCAAAGTTCCAGATTGTCCGAAGAAGCCGCTCCCTTTGCCAAAGATGTTTTAACAGAAGCTCAGGATTACTATAGAGGAATATTGGATCAGGGTTATGATCCTTATACAGGTGCTATCACCGCCCCGATGACTCAGGAACAAATAGATGCACAGGAAGGTATAAAAGGACTGGCCGGTACTGGTACTGCCCTTCAGCAGGAAGGTCTTGATCTGTATCGTCAACAGGGAGAGAGGTTTACCGGGGATAGGGCACAGGAATACATGAGTCCTTACCAACAGGCTGTCACTGATGTTGAGAAAAGAAAAGCTGTTGAAGACTTTGAAAGAAATATTATGCCACAGTTTGAGAGTCAAGCTGTTCAGGCCGGTGGTATGTCCGGGCTTGGTTCACGGGCCGGTGTTCAGGCAGGTATACTTGGAGAGAACCTGCAAACCAGACTGGGAGATATTCAGGCCAGAGGGTTGCAAAGCTCTTATATGGATGCACAAAAGTTATTTCAGGATCAGAAAAGAAGAGAACAGGGTCAGGCCGGTGCTGTTGCTCAGCTAGGCCCAGCCACATTTGGTCAGAGTCTTGCTGAGCAGGGTGCTATACAGACTGTTGGTGAGCAAAGGCAGGCACTTGCTCAGAGTGCTTTGGATGAGCAATATTATAAGTATCTGGAACAGAAGGCTTTCCCGGAAGAGCAGCTTGCAAAATACTCAGGCTTTGTGTATGGTAATCCTCTTCTGTCGGAACGTGATGTTTCCAGTACTTCATCTGCACCCGGAGCGCAGGGTCCAAGTTTTGGATCACAGCTTCTTGGAACTGGTCTTGCAGCAGCTAATACTTTTCGGCAAGTTGCACCGCAGACCTTTGGTGCTGCAAGGTCTGCCGTAGGGAGTGTTTTTGGTAAACATGGTGGTGGTTTGTCTGATATTGTTTATCGTAAGGAACCGGGGCAGACAAGTACTGATACAGACAAAAGAACCTTAATAGATGATCTTACTCAAAAAGATAAAGTTCCCAGTTTTCCAAGATCAATAAGAGAGATAGAGAGTGCAGTGGGTGATGCAGTGGGTGATTCCGGTGTTTTAGAATCAATATTAAAAACTGGTATTCAAACACTTACTCCTATTTATAATGCGGCTGGTGATCTTATTAGATATACTACAGGAATAGAATCACCTACAATGGAAGAATGGACTGGAGTTAAACCCTATAATTTAAAAAAAGATATGGAAAATATTGGTGATAGGATTACTGGTAGAGATAAACCTTCCGCACCTGAAGGAGTCGTAACGGGTGGGTCAGGAGTAGACGAAGGATCTTTGGCAGATGCAACAGCAAATAAAATAGCAAATGCTAAAAGAGAAAAAGAATTTGCTGCAAAGAGGGCGGCGGCGGAAAAAGCAGCAAAAAAAGCAAGAGAAGAGAAGTATGATCTTGGGACTGTTGAGGGTATTGAAGCATCTGCGGCTGAACAGTCTCGTATACTCAATGCAGCGGCTGATATGAATAAACGCATTAGAGTTGATGCCAGAGGAGAAGTAGACAGAACAGGTATAATTTTCCAAGCTCTGTCTGCTAGTCTTTTGAAATCTGTAACAGGTGATCCCCGTGATCCTGCATCTACCAGAGGTACATTCCTTCTAAGGATTGCTGATGGTCTTAAAGACGGCAGTGTTTCAATAGCTGAAGCTGAAAAAGAAATGAAGAAACTGGAAAGAGTTGATGCTGAATTAGAAATAAAAGATAAGAAAGAAGTAACTAAAATAGAGCAAGGAAAAATAGCATCACTTGGTAGTCTTCCGGCTAAACTAAAAGCATTGGCAATGAAACAAGCAGCGGCAAGAGGTCTTAGTAAAAAACAGGCTTCTGAAATAATTAAAAACAATCTTGCTGCNTATAAAAATGCAGCGGAGGCACTAACAAAAATTCAAGAAGATGGTGGAGACGCTATGGTAGATGCTGCATATGTTGCGGCACAGTCTGCTTTAGGAAATGCTGCAAAAGGAACTAAAGCAGAAGCAATTAAAGATTTTGTTAATAACTTAGGCGATGATGAAAAAGAAATTCTTGCTGCAAGAGCTTATCAAAAACAAATAGATGCTATATTTTCTGGAAAACCTGTAGACATTCGTGAGGCTGTGTTAAGGGCTGCACAAGAAATGGCACGATCTGGTATGGAAGCTAGTCAAACATGGATACCTTTTCAAAATAAACCGTCAGCTCAATTTCCTGATCCTAAAAAAAATGGCTGAACAATTTGATATAAATGAGTTCTTTGCTTCTGGTGAAGAAGCTCAAAATACTGCATCTCCAGAACAGTTTGATGTCAATGCCTTCTTTGCTTCTGGTGAAGGAAACGAATCTACTGTGCCTGAAACACAAGATAGCTTTAATATAAATACTTTCTTTGGAGATAATGTTCCTTTAGGTACATCACAAATTAATTCTTCTTACAGAAACTCCACATCTAATAAGTGGGAAATAGCCACTGATCAAATGATGGGTTCTATATACAGCACCCTTGGTATGTTCTCCGATGCATTTGATGCTCCTGAAACAGCAGCAGACTTCAGAAAAACCAGTACTGACTATGAAGAGGCAGCAGCCAGAAGACCAACTCCTGATGTAAGTATGTCTATTATTGATGAAGGTGAAAAGATAATAGATCAATTTGGTGAGGGAGAAATTCTGGGGGCTATCACAGATACCGCAGAGTATGTTCATTCTGTGCTTATTGGTGCGGCACCTTCATTGCTAGGCACAGGCGCTGCTGTAGGTGCAGGGGCGGTTCTGGCCCCTATTTTAGCCACAGCAGGTATTCCTGCACTATTAACAGCCTCTGTTGTTGGTCTCACACCCGGACTTCTGTTGTCTGCTGGTGATATTCATGATGAAGCTGTTAAGTATGGGGCAGACTCTGATGAAGCTATAGCTGTAGGTCTTGGTGCAGGTACTGTGTATGGTCTTCTGGATAGATTAGGGATGGCTTTTCTTCTGGGAGGTCTTTCTAAAAAACTGGGAAAAGATCTTACAATTAAAACAATTGAAAAACAAACAGGGCTTCCTAATAAGACAGTGGCTGCTGCTGTAAAAAAAGGAGAAGATCTTGTTAATAAATCATCTAATGCTGATGATGTTGCTTCTGGATTAGGTATCAGATTAAAAGATTTAGTACAGGGCAGGGCACTTACTGCTGAGAAGCTTGGCAGCAAAACAATCAGGGGTGAGTTTGCCAGAGGGGCAGGGAGAGGCTTCATAGGCGAGGGCGGAACTGAGGCAATGCAAACCATTGTTGAAGAAGTTTCTCCAACACTTATATCTGAAAAAGAAGTTGATTCTGCTGATCTG
>JGI24006J15134_10000738_pt1 | contig 19679 bp, 19 predicted proteins | sample LinPmetageLP53_FD_15134 | JGI IMG/M metagenome (IMG submission 15134)
TCTATATTTGGATTCTGTCGTGGGGTTCATTGAACATAATTTAAGCACTTCTCTGAATGCTACACGCCAACTTATCTCTGGTGTTAAATTAAAATGACTTGTTCCACACAACTGTGGTACCACTGTGTGCGGTTGTGATAGAGTAAAATCTAAACTAGGATGTGTTGTGGACAGGCATAGATGCTTATTATATAATATCACTGCTCTGTGTCCGTACTCCAAATCAATTACAGGATTTTTAGCATGGAAAATGTAATGACAAGGATTCTTTAATCTGTCAGGTTGAAATGTAAAGTCAAAACTGTCTTCTAGTTCTAATGTAGGAAACACTGCAAAGAAATAATCTGTTTGACTCATAGCGGCTGCGGCATGATACGCCTGTGTTCTGCCTTTCACGCCTTGCAATCTTTTTGCTCTTGGGAATTTGTCTTTAAGTTTTTTCCAATTATCGTTTGCATTTGTTTCATCATACGAAATAAAAACTATATCAGAATCAAGATTCGTAACATCATGTAGATTTGTCTCAATATTAGGATAATCATACACTTGGTCCTTTATGTAGGATTTGGCTTCTCTTGGCACACACATCACACTTTTATTTTCACCAAAAGTTTGAATGTTTATTTCGTCCCATCTTTTAGGATAAGAAGGCAGTTTATATCTTGCTCCTTTTTCCACAAACCATTCATAGTGATGAGTGAATGTATGATTTTTTATTGCATCGGCTGCCCCGACTCCTGCATTAAAACTATTAATAGGCAGTGTTTTTAAGGTAGGCACAGATTCATGTGGCTTGTGATAAAAGAACCATTCCAATTTTACAAGGTCTTGCTGTTGTTGTTTGAATTCTTCAACCGGAATATAAAATGTATAATCACCAAATGTGTGTATAAACTCTTTGTCGTCTCCAATATCAGGATGCCAAGTAAAATCAAAGTCAGTGTAATCGCAAACACTGGAAGTGATCCAAATATAATCTTCAGAAGTTTTAGTAACCATACGTTTTATAAAGTTAAAAAAATTTGAATTTAATCTTTCACCAGGACCTTCATTAGGCATCATGTTGGTTGCATGAAACCTTTGTGCTTGTCCTACACGAGTAACACCGTTTGTAAGATATTTTTCAGCAGACTGTTCTTTATGATCTTTGTGTACCAAGTAGGTGTGAGAATCACGTGACCATTGATCTCCAAACACATGCAAATATTCTGCTTCCCATGACGGCACGTGATAATCAAAATTAAAGTTGCTATAATCATTTACAGCATCTGTAACCCAAAACCATTCTGTGCGTGATTCATAATTGGTCCGTGTACCGTTGTAATTGAACTTATCGTACATTACGAACAGACCTTGATACCATACTTGCTTTCAAATCTGTCAGCATCTTCTCTCGTGTTTACCATAGGTTCACCACGGATATTCAAAGACGTGTTTAATAAAATTGGACAACCAGTTTTCTCATACCATGTTTCTAGCAATTGTCTAAAACCAGTAGAATCATCTTTGCCCACAGTTTGTACGCGAGAAGTTCCATCCACATGTATGATTGCAGGAAACTCTTTTGGTTTTTTGCACACTCCTACAAATTGCATGTAAGGTGAATCATCAGTGCATATATCAAAGTACTCGTTNACATGCTCTTTTAGTATGGCTGGAGCAAAGGGTCTAAATTTTTGTCTACGTTTNATTGCGTTGACTTGATCCTTGATTTCAGGACCTCTAGGGTCTGCAAGTAAAGATCTATGACCTAAAGCACGTGGGCCAAATTCAGCACGTCCAGAGGCTACTCCTACTATTTTATTGGTGTTTAATTCAGTGATAATTGCGTCTACAGGGTATGGATTGGAGATATTGGTACCAATGTACGGCCCCGGCCATTTTACCCTTCTACCATGTTCTGCAAGGGCGGCTCCTAGAGACGAACCACAGTCTCCTGGATTCGGCATTATCCATACAGAATCAGCATGTCCAAATATGTTGGAGTTTGCCACACAGTTAAGGGCAACTCCTCCTTGGTAAATTAGATGGTTATTAGCATAGTTGGTTTTGGCCATTGCTTCTTTGGTATACTCAACTATGAACTCTTCTGCAACTGCTTGTATACTGGCGGCAATGTCCATCACATCTGCTCCTGGCAAATAATCTCCCAGTCCTTCATGCACATTCTTTTTCATTACAAAAGGATGGTAACTCTCAATGAAATCTTTTTTGATTCTGTTTTTATAGATAGGCTTGCCCCATCCTGCCATACCCATTGTGATGTATTCTTCATCCATTGGTCTCAAACCGCAACGCTTAGTGAATGCTGAATACAGCAATCCAAATGAGTGAGGATATTTGCTGTTGTAGAGATGTTTGAGTCCTTTACGATCATCGTATTCCCATACAGAACAAGTAATAAACTCTCCTATAGCATCCAACACAACCACAGTGCCCATGTTCTTTGGATTGGTAAATGCTCCGGCAGCCGCATGAGAATAATGGTGATCAAATGTTTTCAATGGTGCTGTCACACCAAACTGTTGCATATATTTTGCAGGTGATCCTTCAAATCCAACATAATGCCATTCACCGCTAATCATTTTCCTAATGTTTTTCTTCCATGGTTTTTCGTACCATGCTACTACATCAGGCTTGCCATAAGTTAGTGCTTCGTCGATTATTTTTTGATTAAGATGTTTGTCATGTTTTACACCAGAATATCTTTCTGCATGTGCACCAAAAACTATTTTGCCGTCTTTGATTACACTTAGTCCTGCATCATGAAACAGTGCAGATGCTCCCCAAATTATTTTACTCAAAATATTTTCCCTTCGCATCATAATCCACAGCATCAAATTCTTTGTAGTGTCTTACAAACTTGGCTGATTTTAAATGTTCATAATTATGTTCTATTGTGCTTTGCATATCTTTTAACATGGCTTTCTTTTCTACTCTTGTCCATTTGCTTATATTTTCCATACGGTTTCTAATACCTGTCAGTCTACTCATAGTGTCAAGACTGTCATAGTTTTCATCAAACCACGTGTCAAATGTTTTAAATCCTAATTGACGTAATTTAGACAAAAAGTTTTTTCCACTCATACTTAAGAAAGGTCTCTTAAACATGATGGGTCTAATGGTTTTTTCTGTTACAAAAAAATTATCATCTGATATATCAGTTTCATGCACTATGTCAACAAAAATATCACTATAAACATTTCTTAATGGCTCCACATTGTCAGGCCATGCAATAAGTTTTCTACGTAATCCTGGTTCTCTCGCTAAATTACTTGTAGGTGCATCATTAAGGTCTAACAGCATTTGTTTTTTATGTTCAGGCACAATTGTGTTATTAGTAACAATTTTTGACACAGTTTGTCCAATAAAAAAATCATTTTTCATAGTAGTGTGAAATGAATAATGTGATGCATCGGAATAGTTGTGTTTGATTTCACTGTGTATGGCTAATCGATCCCAAGTAGTCCTGCCTATAAAATGTCCAAAAGTTTTTTGTGGGTTCCAAGTAAACTCAGTGTTGTGTTTTTTAAGATAAAGAACTGCTTCTTCCATCCAATAGTTTCTGTGTTTGATCACTTTACATGCATACTGCAATGGATCAGCACTCATGTCTCCTGTGATCAAAGTTATATCAGTACTGCTAAAACCAAATGTTTCAGACATTGCCAGTATGCTTGACCACATGGAATCTGTATGTAAACTGTAACCTTCTGGGGTCATATCAAAAATTGGATTTTGTTTGTAATCTCTGCAAAACTTTAGATATCTACAGATTTCTCCTGTGAATTGATCTAGTCTAGAATCTGGAAATCCTACCCCAACTAATGGCCATAATTGTAATCTCAAAGACATGATTTATTATACTACCATAATTGACCTATGCCAAGATTTCTTATTCGCATCATTGAAGCAAATTTATATGTTTGTCCTTGTACTCCTGGCAGATGCATGTCATGTAATAGAACCAAATGATCTCTCTCTAGGTTATTTGCTATTGCCAACAATGTTGCATCCATGTAGAATGTCTCATGAGAATGATCTATAAACACCCAATCAAATTTTGTTTTATTTTTATTCAACCATTCATTGCTGTCTGCTTGTACATAATTGATGTTTTAAAACTAGTTAAATTTTGTTTGGCTTTAGACTGTTGTTCTTCAAATACTTCCACAGTTGTTATTGTGGCATTTGAATCACAAAAACTTGCAATTATGGATGTGCTTAATCCTTGATATGTGCCAAGTTCTAGGATGTTTTTCCTTCCTTGCAAGGTTTTTTCAATCACTCTTGCTTCATCTCTGTGCATCCAGCCTTCTATTTGGCATTGGATCATACCATCTTTGTTTACTTCAAAATCGGATAAAGATTTGATGGGGAAATTAACTTGCATCAAACCAATCCATGTCACCAACATTCCAAGATTGTATTTTCATGCTGTCATAATATTTTCTATATGACTTTGTTACAAGATGTTCATAGTTGTGTTCAATTGTCGATTGCATTTCTATCAGCATTTGTTTTCTTTGACTCTTGTCCAATTTACCTATTTTTTCCATACTAGATTGTATTTTTCTCAATCTTTCAATTCCTGTAAAACTATCGTAACTTTCATCTAACCATTTGTCAAAAGTTTTGAACCCAAGTGATTGTAAATTTTTCATAAAGTGTGCACCACACATTGTTATAAAAGGTTTTTGAAACATTATTGGTCTTAGAGTTTTTTCTGTCACAAAAAAATTATCCATAGAAACATCAGTTTCATGCACAATATCTACAAATATCTGTTCATAAAATATTTGCAACGGTTGTGTATCATCCGGAAACTTTGGACTTTCTTTCATTCTATATGCAGGATCTATGTTGTTATACGGTGCATGAAATATATCACTTAATATTATCTGTATCTCATCGATGTTAAAATTGCCTTTAGTTTGTAATTTGTTTGATATATCACCTATTGTGTTGTGTGTATTTGCAATATTGTAAAATGTAGCAAAAGATTGGTCTTCATAATATTGTTTTATGTGACTGTGTAACACTGCTCGATCCCAAGTTGCTCTGCCAATAAAATGTCCAAAGTGTTTGCTTGTGTTTTTTAAAAACTCAGTTGGATGCATTAAACAGTAATCAGATGCTTTGTCCATGAAAAATGGTTCATGTTTGATTACATTACAACCATACACTGCGGCCATATCACCAGTGACTAAAGTAATTTCCGATTCTTTAAACCCAACAGCATCTGCTATATGCACAATGGATTTGTATGCACCGCCAACGTGCAAATTGTATCCTTCAGGATATAAGTCTAACACTGGATTAGAATTATTGTTTTTGCACCAACGCATGTACTTGGATATCTGTCGAACAAATTCAGATGTACCTGCATAAAGATATCCTGCTCCAGTTATAGGCCAAAGTTTTAGTTTCATCGCTTGTCAATTGGATTGCCGTGTTCGTCTTCATAATACAAACTCCGATGAGGTTTTTGTTCTGGTGTGCTGTTGGATGAATAATAAAATATTCTAAATCCCACACGCGATACTGTTTGAGGACAAGTGATAGGATGTGGATGGCCATGCCTTAACTTAGGATGATATTTCCACATCAAAAGAGTGTTAGGTTCAGGAGTAATTTCAGCAACAGTTTCTGTGTTTTCCAAGTTTCTAAACTGAAGGCCTCCTTTCCACTCTGGTTGCCATTCTTTGCTAAGATATAAAATAAGATTCAATCGTCTGTTTAGATGTAATTCTTCATTCCAATTAAAATCTGTGTGCATTTTAAGACTGTGACCTTGATAAGATTTCATTAACCCTCCTCCGACCGCATGCGGATCTGGAATAAGTTTTGATTCTTTTGTAAAGTTTTCTAACCAAGTAATAAACTCAGATGAATTCATTTCTAAATTTAGTTGTCTTATGAGTGGTGCTACGTCACCGTAATTATTCATGCACTCTTCCATGTAGGAACCATTCCTTGTAAACTTTGTCCATCTTTGTTTTGGAATATTATCAACCTGCTGTGCTATTTTTTTATAGAGTTCATCTGGCAAAAAATCAGGAAGTGCTATCCAAGGCACTGGTTGGGCATTGAAATAGTCCATACTAAAATGTCTAGCAGAATATTTTTTGGTTATTTGATTGATATCAATCATATCAATGATAGATGAACGGATCTTTTTTCTTAAGTTGCTTTATTTTTTTACGATACTGCAATTCTAGACGTATTTTGTAAATTATTTTTTTTAACCATGTTAACATTCAGATATTTACCGTGTCTAATAACAGTGCAAACGCCTCTTGATGTGCTTGTTGTAATGGGTGTTTATGTGGACCAACAGGGAAATTTTTGTCTGTGCACCATTCTATGAAACCTTTGCCTTGGAAAGAATGCATTGTAAGTTCTGCTATATCATTACACGCTGGGAGAAATAGATAGTGAGCACCCTGGGAGTCCAGGTATCCTTTCACGGCCCTCATGCACAATTCAGTTTGGAACATGTATTGCTTATGTCCTATATAGGTGTATATTTTTTTTGACAACTCTGGAATTCCCATTTCATTTAGTTGCTGAGAATACTCTCGATATTCATGAAATGCTTTTATATCATAATCCCATGAATTAGGAGCAAGATCCAACCAAGTTGTTGGCTGTTTATTTTTGTCTTTCATCGACTGATTCAGATGCACACCAAAACGTGAAGGATATGTCCATTGCACTATGTAGAATGATTGCCAATCTGCTTTACTTTCTAGGATCTGTTTTGCAATGCCTTGATTAGATGCTGAAGGATAGGCTATGCAGTTGTAATCAACTTTTAGATGTTTGGCTATTAATGCAGGATATGTTGATTGAGAATATGGCACTTCATCGCCAAGTTCCGAACCATGTATAAAAGAACAACCTGCAGAGACAATTCTGTTAAATTGAGTCATACCATTCACCTAGTTCTTGATCTTTGTACATGATCTCTCTCATTGTGATAGGATTCTGTCTGCGTGATTCCATGTCATTGATAAACTCTTTGCCTTTGACTCTGCCTGTTTCAACATCATCATACTGGTCATCAAAGTCTTCTTGATCTATTAGCCTTTTGATTTGATCAATCATACCTTTTTGCCTTTGTGTTGCTATTGGTTCTAGTCTTGTTAAAATATTTGTAAGGATACGTGTACGAATGTGTCTTGGAATAACTTTTACACTCATGAATACTTCAGATGAAAAAGCAAAAGTTTGTTTGGTAATAATTTGCACATCATATTTTTGACTAAGTTTAAACATGTTTTCTATTTCAAATATACCAGCAGTGGTGATAGTATAATCCAGCAAGATTCTTTTATTCTTTTTAATATCTGCAAACTTTAATCCATGTTCAAAATTTTCAATAAACTTTTCATAGTTAAGTCCGGTGCGAATATATTCTCCTGTAGGTCCAGTGCCATCGATGGATGCACATACTAACCATGATTTATATTTTACTAAAATATCATCAAATAAATTTAACTTCTTAAAAACTATTCTGCTTAGATTGGTATTGTATCTAGCATACACTTGATTTGCAAGATTTTTATCTACAATCATTTTCATATATTTCCAATGTTGACTGTACATTAAAGGCTCGCCACCTACCCAATATACTTCTCTAATTCTTCCATCATTTACTGCTTCTTCAAATTCTGGTTCAGCAATATTTGTCACGAATTCATCTAACTTGGCTTTGTTTTCTTTTGTTGCCCATGGTCTGTGTTCATCAAAATTTTCAATATATTTTCTTTCTTCAGTTTCCCAACTAGATGATAGATTTGACCCACACATTCTGCACATAAAATTACAAAGATTTGTGAATCTATAGTCAAAAGATATTACTTTCATGTCAGTAGATCCATCTTCTTGTGTTTGATTGTAAATTTGATCAATCAAGTCTCTGTACAAACTGTTGAAATGATCTCTGTACACTGTAGTATGAAGCAGTTTGTTGTTGCACACATTACATTCTGGCAAAGTTTCTCCTGCTAACATTCTTTTTCTTACTGATTTAAGGTGATCACTGTTCCACCAATGATCTAAACTGATTGCATCAAATTCATTACTGCCATCTGCAGTGTCTATATACTGTGTGAAACTTTGAGCAGGTTCAGTGGATGCACAACACAGTCTACGTTCGGAAGTAGGTGACAGATAAGTGTGTGTCCATGGTGCTGTACAAAATGTTTTATTGCCTTGTTTAGGTGTTATTTTTACCATACTAGATCTTTAAGTGGTGGAAATGTAGCCACAAACGATTCTTGTCTAAACTTATCACTTGCTGAGATCTTAACATTCCTTGCTTCATCCATCTCGTAAGAATGTAAGTTTTTATCCATCATAAAATCAACAGCGCCTTTTATTTGTTTTTTATGGAATGTATTTTTATTATACTGCATTAGTTTTTTTGCTATTTTTTCTTTCAGTGTGGGTGGTAGATACTGTACATTCCATTCTTTGGCCTCATGCAGATAATTGTAAAACACATAGTCAAAGTCTTGTGTTTGAATCCAATCGGCCATTGTATCCAAGTAGTATATGTTCTGTATGTTGATGGTGCAACAAACTTGTGTCTTAATATTCTTATTAGTGTGTTTCAACTTGTTAAACTTTTTAATATTGGCTAATACTTTTTTCCATACTGCACCATGACGTTGATACTCAAATCTTTTTCCTATATCATCAATAGAAAAAGCAATCTCAACTTCTGCAAATTCTGGCCATATACTTTCTATAGCACGTTTAGGATATGTTGTACCATTTGTGTTGTAGTGTATTTTTTGACTACTTGCATGACCTAAAACAGCACTCTTCTCTAATAGAGTAAAATGTTCTTCAATCAAGAATGGTTCGCCACCTGTGAATTCAAAATATTCTACTGTGGGTAAAAGCGATTGTATGTCATTCCAAAGATCAACTTCTTTGCGTGGCCATTGGCCTTGGCGCAACCAATCTTTAGCATGCCTGTTGCCCAAAACAATTTCTTCTTGTGCCCACTTTGATGATGACCAAGAGCCACATATTCTGCATTTTAAATTACAAATGTTGCCTAGTTTAAGATCTAAAAATTTGATGTCCAACTTGTTAGTGTTGAGTCCAAATTTTTCATTTGATATCATGCGTTTGGAAGTGCCACCTGCTGATTCTAAACTCCAACACTTTGCACAAGTTTTGGGCATTTTACCATCTAAAAACTCCTGTCGCAGATTAGTCATATAATGTGAATTGAAAGCATCATTAATACTGTCCCCTTTTGCAATGTCGTAAGGTTTATGATTTTTATTCAATATAGATTCTTCTGCAAGACAGCATGGTCTGAATTCACCCAACGGTGTGGTTTCAATACTCATCCATGGCAGGGTGCAGATTTTATCCACTGAATATCTCCTTTAGTTCAGGAGCAACATCTTGTAATTTTTGTTTCCTACGAGCATCTAATTGTTTTGTAATTTGTACAAATTGTGGCAATAAGTGTGTCTTGTCTTCTGCCATCATAAAATTTATCACTGATTGCAATCCATTGTACGCTCTCTGCAAATTATCTTCTGATTTTATAAAACTCATGTGTTCTTCAATTTTTTGTTTGAATTGTTGTTTGAGTGTTTCAGGTAATATATCAATTCTATAATGATTAGGATCTTGTAAAATATTCATGTGCAGATCACTTGCTCCTAAAAATCCTTTAGACATCCAATCTCTATGAAAATCTGGAATATGATTAACATTCATTACACTAATTGTTGGCGAAATATAAAAATCCACTTGCGGACATTTCTTNAACATTTCTTCTCTGTTGCGTTCTACATCTGCCCACACTGTGCCATTTCTTACAACTTCTGCACGGGGGCCCATTGCATCCAAAGATGCTCCTACTGAAACTTGTTTGAATTCTGGCCATATATCCAGCACATTNAGGTCTTTGTAAGCCATTCTAGTAAAATTGGTGTTGTATATCAATCTCACTGTGTCAGCCTTNCCTAAACGTATTAATTCTTTTAGTATTTTNTANTGTTCCTCCATTATCAAAGGTTCTCCNCCTGCAAANTATATTTGTTCTACTTTNGGCATGTGTTNTAATAATTGATCATAGGCATCCATTTTTGTNGTGCCTGCNTAGGTNATNTTGTCATGATTAGGTTTGCCGAACAATGCAGTTTGNTCATCNTACCAATTTGANGAAAACATCGATCCACAAGACCTGCAAGAAAGATTACATAGATTGGAAAAACGTATGTCCCAATAGATCATATTNACATCTTCATAGTGCCCATCTTCTNTNGTTTCTTTTACTTTGTCNACATGGTGACCAAAGTGTATGTTTGATGATTGTCTCATTGAAGTCCAGCCATGTGATTCTTGTTCATAACATTTTCTGCACTCTGCAGANTTTTTCTCTTCAAGCATATTTTTTCTTATCTGCTTCTGTTTTGGAGAGTTCCATAATTCTTCAATTGTGTTGTCTTTCATACTACCAATTGGAAATTTATGTTCTGCTAAACAGCAAGGATATGCTTTACCGTCAGGATAGGCATGTAGATGTGTCCATGGTATTGTGCAAAATGTTTTACTATCTTTCAGTAAGAATTTTTCTCTAACAGATAGTTTTGTCGGATCTACTTTTGTAGGCATTTTGCTTTTATAACTGTCCATACCATTCAACCATTTCTTCACTAAAAGTATTCATAAAATTTTTATTTCTCCTTGTATCATATTGTACATAAAAGTTTTTAAAGTCTCTTTGTAATTTATCCAATGTATCTGCTCCAGAATGTGGACTGTCTACACTCTCTAAATATTCGATTAATCGGTTCATTTGGTCTACTTCATGTTCATGCAAATAGTCAGCATAAATTTTAATTTGGTATCTTAACTTGTTTATTGCAATATTCTTAATATGCTGTGGCAGTACCACACACGATTGGAAAGAAGGAAAACGCAGTATATTGAGTGTAAAATTAGGAAAGTCTTTGCCATGTTGCTTTTTTAAATGCACCATCCAGTCAATCAATCCATCTAAGGAATCCAAACAAAGTGCATTTACTGTACACATTACATGAAGACCTGTAAGATTACCTTCTTTTATTAGTCTGAACATATTGTCACGCCATTGTTTAAAGTCCATTCCATCTCGAATATAATCTGCTTGACCCCACATAGCCTCTGCAGAAGTATAAACTTCAAAATTGTCTATGTGATGAGATGCCTCGATCAGTCTATCCATCAGTGCTGGTTTTGGGCACAGATTAGAATTTATTGCAAGTCTTGTATTGCTTCTGCCATGGTTATCTTTAAACCAATCTAAAAGTTTCCACATATCTGCACTCATTAAAGGTTCACCACCTGTGACTCGTAATTCTTGCAAGGTTTTGTGTAGATCAGATTCCCACCATTTCCAGAATGCTTCCACATAAGGATTGTATTCTTGATATCCATATTTTTGTGATGCATCATGTGGATGTGTAAAATGGTTCCTTCCATCTGACTCAAGATTTTGATAAGGCCCATTGGTTTTAATATCTTTCACCCACGTGGTTGAAAATGCAGGATTACAGTAAGAACATGCAAAGTTACAGGTTCTATCAAATGAGATCTCTAATGTTTGTAAGTTTACATTCTGCTGGCATGGCGTATTGTATGCTGTGTCTAATGCGTCTTCAGTATATATTTTTGATTTATATACACGATCTGACACAACATGTGAACCTATGTCTTCTGCTTTCCAACAATACTCACAACCTTTTGGTCTTTCACCTTCTTGCATCATTTCACGTTCAAGTTTCTTTTGTTTTGTATTGTGTATTGCAGAGGGATTGGTTTTAATTTCTTCTAGATCGATTTGATGTGGCAAAGGGTGATGACATGATGTAGTTTGTCCTGATCCCAACCATATGGTTGCATTGTACCATTTGGCTCCACAAAAACTTGCTGATTTGGTATCCAACACTCTTTTTTTGTATTCAATGTTATTCTCCATCATTTTACATATTTAGATGATGCTTTTTTACACTCATCAAAGAATGAGCCATATTCAGGAAAAGTTTTAAGCATATCTGTTGACCTCCTAGCATCATGCGTTTTAAAAAACTTCCAAAAATTTGCTTTGTGTTCTTCATTGTTTTCTAACCCTTGTTGCATGACTTGATATGCACGTTCTAGTTTGGCTATTTCAAAATCTCTAAATGCACCCATCTTTTCGTTGTGTTGATACATTCGCATAAAGTTTATTGCATCTTCAAAATATAGGTTAAAACTACTGTCTAATAATCCTATGTGTTGCCATATTGGCTGTCTTAGTATTGGAGTATCAAACCAAACTCTTTGATAGTCATTGGAATATTGTTGCCTTAATTTTAAAATTTGTTGCATCATAGTTTTTAAACTAGACACAGATAAATTGTTCAATGTAATAATAAATGTTAAAGAGTTGTATCCTTTAATTTCATCTAGATACCTATGTACATTACTCCATACTGTGTTAAAATTCATACCATGTCTAATGTACTCTGCTTTATCATCCCACGCATCTAAAGAAACAAATTGCATAAAGTGTTCAATCATAGCACCGTCGCACATAGTTTTTACACTATCAAAATATTTGTCGCCCAACGATGCAGTTGGCGGGCAAAAGTTGGATGTAACATTCAGATGCAGATCTTTTTTAGGATTAGCAATCACATAGTCAAAGACTTTGTAGGTATTAACATCCATCATTGGTTCTCCACCTGTCATTCTAAAATGTTTTAGTTTGGGATAAAGATCAGGCCACCATTTCCAAAATGCTTCAACATAAGGATTTTGTTTTTGTGGTAAAACTTTATTAGAGCCAACAAAATGTGTGGGATCATTATGTGGTTTAGTTGTTGGATAAGCACCAAGATCTTGTATTTCTTGTGCCCATGTAGTAGAATATTGTGGCGAGCAGTAAGAACAAGCAAAATTACATGCATTACTGAAGTCTACTTCTACGTATGTGGGCACAACATCCGCATGCGGATTTTTTAGTATATTTTCATACTCTTGCATTGCCCATGGCTCTCCAGAACGATAATGTCTATCACTCATCTGTTGATTGTCTTCTAATCGCCAGCAGTACGAACATCCATCTGGACGTTTTCCCTGAAGCATAAGATCTCTCTGTTGTTTCTTTTCATCTGTGTTGTGCAATTTTGCAGGATCAACAGCAATCTGTTCTTTGTTGATGCTGTGTAACGGTGGATGATAACAAGAATTAGTTTTGCCTGTGGTAAGATGTAAACTGGTCTGCATCCATTTTGCAAGACACATACTAGATGATACTTTGTTAAGTTTTCCTTTGGCTTCTACAGCCGACTTCATGTAATCACTGCTCATGATTGCACCATTTAAAAAATTTAGATTGTTCTGGTCCCAACAAAGATGCAGACAATCCTAAATGATAATTTAGGTCTTTGTGCAAGTCTACAATTCGTTCTTCAATATCATACCTGATCGACTCATATACAGCATTCCATAATGTGTCTAAAGATGCAAAATCTTTAGTAACTTTATAATTCCATGTTTCTCCTGCAAGTGTTGTCATGTAACTTCCATAACATGCTCCATGTATTGCCCAAAGTCCATGTTTTACATCTGCACCAACACTCATCCATACAAGTAGATTTCTCAGATTGTTCTTGTCTATTCTCTTAGTGAATTCTCCTGGTGACACACGATGACCACGATCCAGGCTCATCTTGACCCCTTCTCTGAATCCTGACTGCCAAGCCTGATGTTCAGAGTGATTGATCATTGTGGTTGAATAACATTTTTTCATTGCCACATAGCGATCATGGAAACAAAATTCTATTTCACTTTCTGCGTCGCCTTCAGANTTTTCATGTGTTTTCATTTCCTTTACAAATTTTCTAGTCCAAGATGACACTCCACCATTGCCATATTTTAANCCATTTATTATNTTGTAGCCTTGCCATCTAATCACTGCATCAGTCGGAAGGGCAGTATCGTCTAGTTGTTGATCAAACAGTGCAGGATTAACAATGTTATCACCATCAACTAAAATAAATCTTTCTGTGGTCGAAGCATCTCCGGCCGCTTTGTGTGCCGCATCAGAACCTTCAACACCATCCACTCGCTTTGCCCATGGACATTTTGTTTTGAGATCCAGCCAGTTTTGTTCTTTGTTTGGTTCTTTGTAACTTAAAAATATTACATCAAAATCTGCTACATCAATCATACTTTACCCATGTGTGTTTATCCTTGTCAAACCATTCTGGTTTAGGGTTGGCTCGCCCTATACAGTGAAACAGATTATCTTTTACCACTATCCAGTCGCCATCACTGTCATCTAGTTTCAATTTTTTAGCAGGTTTTGATTCTTCAATCTCTTTCTCGACCAGTTTTTTATCTTTGACCAAGTATGATTGCGGTTTAGCACTCACTTTTAAAAATGTATTGTAATCAATTGTAATGAAATCACCAGGCTCGTCTGTGGATCCCACAATAGTAATTTCTCCATCTGGTTTGTATAAAACTTTAAATGTTTCCATGTTTTTTGTATCTCGCAATTAATTCAGGTGTACAAATATGTTTATCATGATAATGCCACGGATAAGACAATCGTTGACCATTAACAATCACTGATTGAGGATCTGGAATACTCCAATATCTCATTTCGCCTGTGATAGCAGGTTTATTGTGTACAAATGTTGGCAACGGTGATTTATCGCAAACATTATCAAAGTTTAGATTGTTGAGTGCCATGCTCATAGCAAANTCAGTGGATGGTTCATGTTTTTCCCACAAACGATATTTTTTTATTTCNCTGTGCCAATCAGAAAAAATCCGCCATACTTCTTTCATTAGCATNACTGTGGATCTAGTTGTCCTNACATAATACAAACCGCTGTACACATTGGGCAATAAGTTTTTCCGTATAAANGTTCTGTATCTTTTGTCATTGGCTTTTTCTTGTCTATTGTTCAACACATAACTTGTAAAACATAAATCATAGTTTCTGTAATGATGTTGCCAAATGCTTATGTCACTGGTGAGTAACATGTCAGATTCAAATTTTACAGTTTCTTTGAATGGAGTGACATCGCAGATCAATGCTTCATACTGCATATTGTTGACCACTTCTCTCTTAGGCACTTGGATTACGTGATCAAAAACATCATATAGATCTTGTCTACACGAATCAGTGTCATTAACAATCACTGCCATAGGCATCTTGTGTGCATGAGTGGCTTTTACGCTGAGAGCAAACAGCATGGCCATACTCTCATAATCTGTATCACCAGTGTTTAGTGCAAAAGTTAGGTACCCGTAGCCTTGTTTTTTACTAACATGCATCTTGAAGACTTTCTTTGTTTAAAATGTGACAATCAAATTTGACTGTAAACTGTCCATGATTATCGAATAAAAATATCTTGTCTCTAGTAAGTCCTTGCACAGATATCATATCTCTTGTGGTGTGTATTGGCCACGGAATCTCACAGTGTGAACAATCGTTGTGGTTGTTTAGTTGGTGCAGTGCAATGGTTACTGCGAAATCATTGCGAACAATATGTTTAGATATGTAATACAAATCAGCATAGTATTTCCAATTGTGCAACACAGATTGCCACAGAGTAAAAAACTTTGCAACTTGATCACATTTTCTAAACTTTAACACTGTGGCCCAAAACATGTCTAATTCAGATTTGCCCATTCTTATATTTTCTACTGTTGTGTTTCTAATATCGTACCAAGCACGATGCATTTGCAATGGTTGGTCACAATCAAACAACTTTTCCAGTGCATTACTTGTGGCCATGTAATCTGTGTCCAACACAATTGTGTTTTCAAAAGGTGACAGTTCGTATGCCTGGACGCGAGATAGATTGTGCCACGGTTTGGCTTGGTTGCCAAATACTTTTCTATTGTTTTCAAATTTTTTCACATTTACATAGTTGCCGTCTGCATTCATCACGGGGAAACCTGCTACTACAACAGGAATGTCAGGCATATGATGTTTCAGTTGTTCAATACATCTTGCCGCAAGAGTAGAATAATTTATGTGTGAATTATGATTAAACAGCAGAAATCCACGATCATGTGACAATACTTTTATATTCCTCTGCATATTCATTCAACACCAATTGATGTTGTTGTAGTGCTTTGTTGTAAAATTCTTTTACGTTTTTAATCATTACTGGGTTTTTGTTAGAGTCAATAATTACATCATTGTTTTTGATATGTCCACAGTAAGACAGAAGTTTTTCGTCAGCACACCACATCCCGCCTTCATACACAAAATACTTCAAAGCATTGCATCTCTGATCCAACAGAGACAAGTTCCTTTTGAGTTCGAACATTCGCCTAGCAGTCATACAAATATTATATGCGATCTTGCAATAAACGTCAATGATTTATGCTTGTGATTGTGCGGCTTCAGCAAAGGTAATAGTGCCAATAGCATCTTGTTCCAAAGAGTTTAGATTTGGTTTGTTGTAACCCCAAGCAGATACTAAATTACCATCAACAGTATCTAATAGTGTTTGTGAATCTTCTTCTTCATCCGGAGAACTATCATCAGGATCGGCTGCGGCACCTTCATCTGATGAGTCAACCGCCGCATCTGAGGCAGTTGCTTTAATATGCACCACTTCACCTTTGCCATTATTGTCGCCTGCTGTGCCTGAGAGTTTTACTTCCCACTGACAAAAGTTTGCTGTGTAGGCACTGGCGTCTGCGTTTTGCTTTTGCACAACCACATAGTTACCGCCATTAGTTAGATCGTCGTTCCAATATCCGTCATTGAGTTCAACGGCCTGTGTTCCACTACCACCCAATCCGTCTGTGACACCTGCTAAAAAAAATGTGCCTGCAAGTGTTCCGAACAGATCCACCCATTCTGCTGATTTATCATTTGCGGTGTTGCCTGATAAGGACCAAGAATGTGTAATCCTACCGCCTGCATTGAAAAAATATCTTGCCGCATCAGATGAAGCAAAAGTGACTGTCACTTCTTGAATTGTACTGGTTCGCCATGACCCAGTAAAGGTTCTGTTTACTGAGTTAGGATTAGTGGCCGCTGTCAATTTTGATGCCGCCGCATTGTATCTGTTGTTGTTGAGTGTAGTGATTTCGGAAGTTAATGTGTCAATGGCTACAATTACATCTCCTGCCGCCAGTGAACCGGAGTCTGTGCTCATTGTGCCGCCTTCGTGATCAGCAATAACCTTGGCTCTGTCTAACAGAGTGTTCCATTGTGTGGCTTGTACTGTACCACCTGCGGACACTGTGCTGATAGCATTGCCTTGTCCCCAACCATGACCAGCATCGCCGACTCCCCAAATTTTATTCAAATTTGCACCGCTGGTGTTTGCAAAACCATTGTAATGATCGTCTAATATTGTGTCACCTGTTTGATAAGCCATTAATTCTTTCCTACTACTATTTCAATATATTTAACATTTTCGTCTGTATTGTTCTCCAAAGAACGACCAATTATTGTTAATATAGAAACAGATGTCAAATCTTCTATTTTTTGTGCCACACCTGGAGTGGATGAACTCACTAATCTGTCACCTTTTTGCACAGCACCTATAACTTTGCAGGGGACTCTGCCAGATAATGCCACATAAGGATGAGTTTCATTGTCGCCAGCGGCCGCATTCATTTTAAATGCTGGATCTTTGGATATAACTCCAAACACATTGATGTCGTTTGCTGTGGTAGTTTTTGTGATTTCTCCATTTGCTCCTGTCTCAAGTGCCACCACATCTCCATATTCCATCGGCACATCTGCTAGATATCTTTCTGCCAAGTCAGAATAGTTTGCTGAAGTGGCTGTGGCTCTAATGCTTTGATAGGATGCGATAGTAATATTTCCGTTGGTTGTGCCATCTTCGTTAGTGTTAATCAATGCAAATTCATCTGCGGATTCATCCCAAATAAAAGCAACATTAGTATCTACACCTCTGTCAAACACAATTCCTGCATCATAAGCATTTGTATTTGTTGTGCCTTTATTCAACACAATGACCGGATCCAAAATTGAAGTGGTTGTACTGGTAGTTGTAGTACCTGATACTGACAAGTTGCCCGACACAGTTAAATTGTTTGCCACAGTTACTGATGCATCTGACCCTGTCATTGTTAAGACTGTGGTGTTCGATTCGGCATCGTTAACATTGAAAATTATGTTTCCATCAGTAGTAACATTTCTAATTGTAAAATTGGCACCAGACTGTGTCATGGTGATGTCACCATCTACACCCAGTGTCAAAGAATCATCGTTAGCAATTGTTAAAGTGCCAATAGTTGTGTCTGATGCATTGGATTTGAGATAGTTTGCGGCTGCCACTCCTCCAAGTGCATCTGCATCAGTGGCTGTGCCTTGAAATTTATTTGCAGTAATTTGAGAGCCAAGTGTGATTCCTTTTAGTATTGTTGTGTAACCTGAAATAGCAGACGCAGGAGTAAATTCTACTGATGATGCAATGGCTACAATACTGTCGTTGGTGGTTAATTGGATTACAGATCTATCTGTGCCTGTGGTGTCTGTAATAGTTGTGGTGATTGATCCGGTGGTTCCTGCTCCAGCAGTTGCTTGAGGACCTATCAATGTCCATGCAGTGCCAGTGTAGGCGTATATTTGATTATTAGTTGCATCGAACCAAAGGTCGCCTGCTACTCCTGTGCTTGGCTGTGAAGTAGATACAATTGATTGTGCCACAGTCTTGAATGCTGTGCCACTGTAAACTTTTAGTTGTGCATCTGTGGTGTCAAAGAACAATTGACCAGTTAGTGGACTAGTCGGAGAGTTTGCAGTGGTGTTTGCAAAATTCTCCAAAAGCGAAACTTGGTTTTCATTTAATACTTCACCATAGCCTGCATAATTTTTGCCTATAAGGGTTATATCGGTGGTTGTATCTGTGGTTCCGTCTGCTATTGTTGTTAGCAACGTTCCATCTGTTTTGTTTATTGTGAATGCCATTATACGTATTTATTAGTCAACATATTCCACTGAGATGTCATATGATCCGCTAAACGGAAATGATCTTGATTTTTGTACAATTATTACAGGCACACTTGCTTGTGTCTGATTTGCTGTATCTTCTATAAATGTTCTTATTGTAGAAACATAGTTGGTTGGACTTTGTCCTGAAGAACTTACACCAAAATTAGTACATGGAAAGAAACTGCTGATATCAATAGTACCACTGTTTGCGGCCCCATCGTAGTTGAATCCAGTGTTTGCATTTGAACCTCCACCAACGAATGTAAAACCGCCTGAAGGCACAGTAGTTGAAGATGCCCATGCGTTATCATCACGTCTTTGTGCTAAACTAACGCTGTCTCCTACGTCAAAAGCAGTACCTGTGACATCGCTGATTGGCGCAGTGTTTGTTGTGCTTAACACATTTGTGTTATTTTGTGTGTAAAAATCAGAATCATTCCAAGGGAGAATGTGCATATCGCTACTCATTGAGTTAATTGTTACTCTTACTGTTTCACCGGCCGGCATCGGTTCATCTGCAATTTTAATAAATGAAGTGAACATGTGTGTGAACGGTCCATAATCGTCTAGTCCATCATTGTTGTCATTTCTATAATCACTTACACCACCATTATTAGCAATGTTGACTGGAGGACCACCAAATGGGCCATTATCGTAAGTGAATGTACTT
>JGI24006J15134_10000739_pt1 | contig 19654 bp, 19 predicted proteins | sample LinPmetageLP53_FD_15134 | JGI IMG/M metagenome (IMG submission 15134)
TTATAAATATGGAAAAAAATTGGGAAATTCGTGAGATATTAGGATTAGTCTTTTTTAAGGCCTTTAAGATATTCAATTCCTTCCTCTAATGCCTTTTGTGCCCTTTCCTTATCAATACCTCCTACCCACTTTTCTACTTCTCCTGATTCAGTTACAAAACTGTCATTACTTTCATTCATTTTCATCTCAATGTAGGCTTTATATTCTTCAATAAGTTTATCTATTTCTTTATTGCCTACTTCCTTTTTATGGTCGTCCCACTCACCTCTATTTTTGATTTGAGTTTCTTTGGTTTTAGTACAATCTAAACATGCACCATATGCCTTAAAATAGTGAGGATCTAGTTGTTTGTTCATTATACCACTACATGAAGGGCAAAATAAAGGGACGGTTGCGTTTTTAAACTTATCTAGTTTAGTTATATTTTCTTTTACACCGTCCCTTATAGTCCATTTGCGACCATTTTCGTCCCAGATATCTCCTTCTTTATGGAATTCTTGTTTTTTAGTGTAACCTACACCGGCTCCGGTACGTTCTGCTCCCTTACCTTTTACTAGGTTACGAAGACGTTCAACGTCTTTTTTCTTGAATTCTTTTTTTAGGATATTATCTTTCATCGACCTTGACCTTTATATGGTTTTTTATAATTTTTAGAACTAAGGGATTTTGAGGTATTATTCTTAGAATGAACACCTTTTCTTTTCTTTTTTGCTGTCCCTGTTTTTTCTGCAACGTTATATGCCATGTTTCTTTAACTTTTAAATGCTAATAAAAATTCTCTAATACCGATACCGAATGCTATACCTGCGTATAATATATCTTTATCTAATAATAGAAGTATCCCAACTGCACCTGCAGTTGCGGCTTTAAACCATGATGAGGTTACGATTGATTTAATCTTATCCATAATAATTGTTTAGTTAAACTTATAATCCCAACTCTTTTAGCTGATTTATAGTTGATTCAGCTGAGGTATGTAGGATCCCTATACCTCCTTTAGCGTTCCATTCATCAATGGTTGGCTTAAGATCATCTATTAATATTGCGTTTTCTTTAGCATAGTCTTGTTTGTTTTTTCTTGATGCTAAAATTAATTTTGTTCCGGGTATTTTATTTTTAACCCATAGTCTTTTTCCTAATCTGGAGCTATTATCGAATGAAGGGGATGATAATAAAGAATAAACATTTGGTTTAATGTAATTCCATAATTTTTCTCCATCTGGCATCCAAGGCATTCCCGCCCAAAATCTAACACCATCTTCATCTACAGCTTTCCAAAAAGCATTTCTACCATTTAAGTCTTTATACTTGCCAGGAGACATACCTGTTAGGTCAGTAAATCTTTTTTCAAAATCACATAACACACCATCCATATCACAATATAATGTATACTTTGGGGGGTCTGCTTCTTTGATTATTGTATTGTATATTTCTTTAAGCTTCATTGCAACCACAGTTTTCATCAAATATACGAACTTCTTCTTGGGGAGCCAAATATTCTGTTAATTTTCCTTGTTTTAATAAACCCCAAAAATGTTCTAGGGCTTGTAGTCTTTCACCTTTTGCTATATTCTTTAATTCTTTATACTTTTCAACACCAAATTTTCTTAATTCTAAAAATATATCATCGTGGAATGCCCAGTATCTCATTTCTTGGTTTGTAATTTCATTTATAGTTTCAGTCCACTTTCTAAATGTTAAATTACCATCGGTGTATGCTTCTTTTTCTATAGCTGTTAAATTGTCGTCTTCTGTAGTGTTTGTTGTAGTTATGTTTCCTAATCTGTCTTCTAGGTTTTGGATGTGGTGAATCATTTCATGCGCATATGAACGCAATATGTCTTTAGGGTGGCGTAGTAATGTGTATAACACTATTTCGCGTTTATTTGGGTCGTAATATGCTGTTTTGCCCATAACATCGTTGGCATTTTCAACATCATCATCGATAAATGTTACTTTTGGTAGGGGAGATACATTCATCTTATTTTTTACCATATAGTTATTAAGAGAATCTATATGTTTAGTGTAATCAAATTCGCTCTCTTCTGCTACTTCATTTACAAATTGTATTAAACCGAAGGGATCATTGTTTTTATTTTCTTTAAGAACAATTTTACTTGATATATTAGGTGAGGATGTAGAGAAGATTGATTTATAAATTCTTTTACGTTTTTCATCTGTTCCATCTACTACTATTTTTTTAATATCTTCTTTAGATATAAAATCTTCTATAATATCAAGGATAGTTTTAAATATCTTTCGAGCATTCCCTTCACCTGTCATTTGGAAGGTATCAATTTGGTTTAAGTCTCCTGTATTTACTCCAAAGGATAAATCAAATGTTTTGGCTTCAGGGGAATATTCAAAAGAATTAAACTCAACTCTATAAATATTATTTGGGGTTGAAAACTGGTAGTTAATATTAAGTAATGAATCATCTTCATCATCATATTCCTTATTTGTGATTTTGAATGGGTATGTGTTAGAATTTATATCTTCATTTAATGGTTCATTATCGTATCCACATTTATGACACACATATAAATCATCCCCTCCATCTTTTATATCCCAACTCCAATCACATTTATCGCATTCGATTTTATCGCCTACAATTGCTTCATTTAAAAATCTTTCACTTAAAGGTCCGTGTTTAACTAGTTTAGAAACAACATCTACTCCTGGTCTGCTTATAGATTTTATTGATTTCACATTTTTAGGAGAATCATCGTAGAATCTTATTTTGTTAAATCCTTGGTCTATATAATCTTCTATTACCTTTAGTTTTTCATTTGGGTCAGAACTTCCTACAGCATGTAATGTTATTTGAGGTAGGTTGTTTTGTTCTAGAAATGCCTCTACATCGGTTGATACTTCTGGTTGTCTTGCTGTTAGGATAATAGTTTTAGCTCCTGATAGTTTTGATGATTTGTTTAGGATTTGTGAGAATAGGTTAAAGTTGTCTTTAATTACTTTTGGATCCTTTAAGTAAGCAAATTCTGAGAAGTCTAGTTCATCATCTGGTCCTGGTTCATACAAGGCATATTCTGCAGGTGTTAGTTTAAATGTTCCTTGTTCAGGATTAGTGACTATAACACTTGAATTTGAGGTGATTAAGGTATCATCTAAATCAAAAGCGTATAATATTTTATCTCCAGAGGCTTCATTTAGACTTTCTGGTTGGAAAGCAGAAGGTAAAACATATTTGTTTAACTTAAGTAAATTAAATAGTATTGTAAATATTGAACCACCAGGTAAAGCAAATAAACCAAGATACCCAACGGTTTTGAATACATCTTTTAGTTGATTACCTATTTCTTTTTTCTCTTCTTTAGATAATTGTTTTTCTCCCTTTACGGATTGAGCTAACAATTTAAATGCTTCTTTAGTTTCTTTACCTTCTTGTTTTAAAGCTCCAAGGAATTTTTTAAATCCTTCTTTTGCTTTACCCATATATTTCTTTAAATCGATTTCGTTTAAAGATTCTTTATTTTCAATTGAAGGTAAACCTAATGCCCTAGTTCTTTTAGACCATAGGTTTATAATTTTTTCTTTTTCTTCAGGTGTTATTTTTTGAGCATCCAAGTATACATCTATAACATCCCTAAATGGACGCCTTTCTTTTTTAGCTCTAAAATACATTCCTTGTAGATTAGCATCTACTTCTTTTTCTAATGTGAAATATGAAGATTTAGGTAAGAATTCCATGTCAATCATCTTCCTTATCATTTCATCATTCTCCATGTATTTACCAGATTTTGACATAAATCCTTCACCATGGGTTAAATGCTCGATTTCATGACGTACAACATCCTTTAAATTGAATGATATGTCTTTGAAAGCTTGGGGTAATTCGTATGGGTTTACTTCAAAACTAACTAATATATAATCTGTTTCATCATCTGCTCCTCCATCTACATTTAGATATTCAATTTCTGGGGTTTGTTTTAGTGTAGCTTCAACATCAATATCTTCCCCTTCATGTTGGTAAGTATTTTCAAATGTAATTACACGGTCTGTAATGTTATCTTTCCAATATGTAAAAATGTCGCTGGATATTTTGTTAGAAATGGTATCGTATCTACCTTCGTTTAAGGGTGTTAATGGTTCTGTTTTATCAAATGATGGGTTGTTGGTTGAATCCTTAGATTTACCATTTAAAATGTCAACTATTCTCTTAATATCCCCTATTGTTAGTTTTTCGGGTAACATATTCTTAAAACTTTCTAAATCTGTTTTAAACAATTTTCTAGCTTCAGTACCTGATATTCCACCTGTAGTAGATATTTCTACAGGGATTACATTATCACTATATTTTTTTACAAATTGGGTTCTTTGATTTAAATCAAATTGATCGCCTTCACTTCCTTCTCTTGAACCTATAAACACATATGTTTTACTATCAGGGTTAGACTTTAAATATTCTTTATAGTAATTAAATGGGTTTGCCTTTATAATTTCAGTTTCAACAGGAATAAACCCTATGTCTCTGTATAGTTCCCATATTCTTGCTGATTGGTCTTGTGTTATACTATCTCTAACTCCACCACCCACTATGATTTTTAGGTTGTTGATTTCAGGGTTTTGTTTTAAACCATTTAAGACTACATCTAGATGTCCCTTTGTAGGAGGTTTAAATCCTCCCCCAAATAAGGCTGTGATTTGTTCTACAGATTCATTTAATACACCATCTACTAAAAACTTTGTTAATTCGTTCATCTTAGTTTTTTAAGAATTGTTGTAACCTCATTTGTGCTTCTTCTTTAGACATTGTGTATTCAATTACATCCGTCAAAAATTCATCATCTAGCATTTGTTGAATTTCTTCTTTATCTTTAGCGTTTCTTTCTTTGGATTTTTGTATTTGGGCAGGAGTTTTAGGTTTAGTACCTTTAGGTGAGAAGGGTTTAAGGTATTTATCTATAATCTTATCTATATCTTTCATTCTATCATCTAAAGTGTTAGCAACTGCTGCAAAATTAGGATTAAATAGTTTAGCATATTTTGGTAGATTATCAGTAACACTTTTCCAAGTACGCATTACAATTGCAGGTGCTAAACTTCTATCTTCACCACCTGATTTTTCGTATCTATCTTGGTTTTGTCTTAATGAACGTTCCAGATCTGTATAGACATAAAGCATAAACACATCGTATCCTGCTTCCTCTAGCTCATTTTTTAATTTTGTGGTTTGATTAAACGAAGCAGCTGTGCCATCTAAAATAAAAGATTGTTTACCTTCAATGGTTGATTGTATTTCACCCTTAAATTCTTTATTAGCTGCAGCCATTTGTTTGGCTTGTTCGCTTCGTTCTTCGGGTGTTGCGTTTTTTAAATCTAAGGTAACGTTTGCTTGTTTTAGTTTATCAATGAATATGTTGTCTATATTCATTACCTTTAAACCTCCTAAATCTAAACCCTTTAAAATGTATCCCTTACCAGCTCCAGGAGCTCCTGCTAAAATTATGGCTTTAGGTTTGCTCTGGATTTCTAGTAATAAGTCTGTTAGTTTAATCATAGTTATAAATACTATGCTTTTTTCTTAACTTGCGTCCTAAACTCAGTGAATATAGGTGAATGTTTGGGGTTTTCTAAATCAAACAATCTTTTAACGGTGTTGAATATATCTATGTTTTCATCTTGGGTACGTTTTGACTCGTACATTTCCCAATTTTTACCTTGAATTTTACCTTCTTTAGGACCACGTTTAGATGATTTTAACCATAAAACTCCTAATCTATCTACTTTTTTTCCAAAACATTCTTCATAACATTTAGCGTAAACCGCTGTCTGTAAGTCATATGTGGTTTGGAGGTGGTTTGATGTTTTGAAATCTATAATCCATAATTCTCCATCTATCTCACATACTAAATCACAAGTACCTGCTACTTTAAGTTCATCTGAGAATAGATGGACTTCGGCTTCTAGTAATGTTGGGTTATATTCTTCCCAAAAATCCACAAATCTTAAAAACATTTGCCACACTAAGGGATCATACTGTGGGTTACCTGTGGGTGATAGGAAATTTAATTCCTTATCGTTTAAATAATCTTCACACATTTCGTGTACTTGTGTACCTTGGTCTGCTGCTTTTCTAACGATATAGTCAGCAGAGTATCCTACTTTTTTAAGCCAATCTTGGAAAAATTTGCCTTTTGGATAACAACTTAAAACATAAGTTATTGATGGATAATAGTCACCATTCCTTCTATAATATCTAGAATCTGGTAAGGTGATTTGTTTTGCGTCTTCAGATATTTCCAGTATCCTGTTATATTTCTTTTTGACGTTTCTCTTTTTCATATTAATGAAAATTTCTTCTCCATTAGGTCATATTGGTCTAATGGGTCAGTGTTTTGAATTAGTTTAGTAAAATGAGAGAATCCCATCTCACTTGGATCTTTTCCATCTAATTCAACAAGGTATACTTCTTTACCTTGGTTTATAAAGTATTCACAATGTTTTAATGCTTGTTTTAAAGCGTCTGTATCTAAAGCTACATATATTTTTTTAACTGTAGATTCAACTATTCTTTTTAATAAATTTGATTGTATATTTTTACCTAATAATGGTATAGCATTTCGTTTTATTGCTATTGCATCAAATGGTCCCTCACATAATACTAGAGGTGAATCCCAGTTTATGAATAGTTCAAATGGTATTATATCTCTTGAACAATCTGGGTTTCTGTATTTAATGTAAGCATCTTTTTCAAATGAGCGTGATGTAAAGTAATTTAGTTTACCATTTTTATCGTACGAGGGTATGATAATCATGTTTTTATATTTACCAAAATCACAGTATCCTATATTGTATTTTAAGATATCATCTTTGGATACATTTCTTTTACTTAAATATGAATATGCATGTTTTGCAGTTAAACTAGAATTACCTATTATCTCCTTATATTCTTTAGGTAATGATACATCGTTTTGAATAATAACTTCTTCTATTTCATTATTAGTTTTAACTAATTTAGATAGTTCTATAAAGTTATCGGGTGATGCTTTAACTTGTTTGAATAATGCTCTTAATGTTTTACCTTTTTTACCACATACCCAACAGTGCCATGGATTGTATCCTTTTTTATTTTCAGTAAAATTAACTTCTAATTTCTGTTTGTGGTGGTTGCAAAAGGGGCAGTGGTATGCCTTGTTACCTCGTGAGGTTCTTTTACCATTTCCTATAACTGTATCTACTAAATTGATTAATAGCTCATTTATCATAATATGTAATATACCATCCCTCTATTGGGGATCCAAGTCTTTTGTGAAAAACTTTCCTAGGATATTATCGTTAAAGTATTTATCTGGGTATTCTAAAACTTGGTACACAAATTGAGTTTGTGTCTCGTAGTATGTAAGTAGTTTTTTGTTGGGTGCTATTTTTAATATACACCGTTCAAAATTTTCTATTGGTTCTGATTTGAGTAGTTCTAGGAGGGGTTTATTTGAACCATAATAGGTTTTCCAATCTGATTCTTTACTAACGCGTTTATGGGTGGGTTTTCTACCCTTTACTCCTTCATACATTTTTAAGTCCTTTTTTGTTACTTTGACTTTACGATTGTGTATGAGTACTTTTTTACCTATGTAAGATTTATCTGTGGGTAAATGTATAATTCTATATACAAAACCAAATGTGTTTTTTGGGAAATGAGCAAATTCTGTCATTTCCTCTCCATTGTGAGTCCAATTCATAAATGAATTTTAGTTAATAAATGTGTTAAGATGGTACATCTTCTACTCTATCGGATTCAGTCATATTATCAGAAGTTCCATTATTCCCCCCACTTCCTTGATCTACTAGTGTCCAATTAGAACCATCCCAAGTCGCATCGTCTCCCATTCTGTACCAAGCTATAGGTGAAAGGGATGTTAAGTCTGTTGGAGTACCTGAGTTATAAATTGCTGTTATATCTTCTGTACTTAGAGTACTATTGTAAATTGATACTTCGTCCACACTTCCAGGAAATCCCCTATCTGCGGATGCATTTCTTGCACCTATAAATAAATTACTTGTTAAGGGTGCATAACTAAGTGTACTTGCTAAATCTACTTCGGGAGTTGTGTTTCCGTCAACGTATATTCTCACCCTTGATGTATTGTTTCCATTGTCGCTATAAGTCTGGATGATATGATGCCAATTACCATCATCAAGCGCAGTACTTCCTGTTGAACTTCCCAAACCTTGTACAGAAACTACTAATCCCGTACCTATTTTATACAACTTACCCGCAGCATATTGATAACCTCCACCCGAATAACTAACATTCACGCCTATAGGAAAATAATAAGCAAAATTAGTAAAACTTGCACTTGTTTTTATCCAATAACTGATACTAAGGTTTGGGACTGTAGCAAAAGCTAGATTTAATCCAGTATTAACATAATCGTCCACCCCATCAAACTCAAATGAATAAGTATTTGTAAATGATGCTACACCTGATGATGCTATTATTCCTAGTTTTGTCCCTAAAGCCATATTAATATTACCCTAAATCACCTATTAAGTCCCACTCATCGGTTCCTACTTTCTTTAAAGTAGCAGCTGAAAATTGTCCTGCTAATTGAATATTTCCTCCTTTTGAGTTGATGGTTATACCACTCCCTGTGATATAAAAATTGCCTGCTGATGATGTTTGAAAAAATTCAAATTCAGCTCCGGTTTTGATTGGTACTACAGCGTTTGTACCAATTGAGCATGTAACGTTTCCTCCAACTCTAAAATAATATCCTGCATTATCCATACTAGCTGAGAGGTTAGTTGATGATGCTGTTATGGGTCTTTGTAAATTTGTTAATTCACTACCATCACCTACAAAATATGCTGCGGATGATGTTCCACTAGCACTTATATTGCCTGAGGCAGTTATGGAAGCTAAAAAGTGAGGTGCCGCAAAGTCTAAATCATATGCGGGTAGTAATGTAATGGGGTTGCCAGAAAATAATGCATGTGGTTGTGCCTTTAATGCAGTATAGTGTGCATTATTAACTTCACAATAAAATCTTGCTTCAGATTGAGCTCCTTGATTTTTTATTGATAATATTCCACCATTTAATAATATATTATCTGTGCCATCTAATGATCCCGTTATTTGGGAGTCTCCATTAGAATTAAATCCATTTTTTATTACTAATTTTCCCATATTATCCTTCTATTTCTATTTCTTCACTCCATTTTGGTGTAGCCATTAATTCCAATATTTTGGTATGGTCATAAGTTTGGACAGGAGTAACAGAACCATCTGTTATGAAAGTTGGAGTATAACCATCTTCCCATTTGATCACAAACTGAGTATCATCTATACTTTTTCTAATTGTAGATGCCGATGTTTCTCCGATTTGAGAAAAGTCAATTAATGAAATGTCTGTTAGATTTACTATTGCGTATGTTTTTGTGTTGTTTGACATTGTGTAAGTTTTGTTATAAATATGTTAAGATAATCCAAATCTGCCTTTTAGCGCATTGTAGTTGTGTAGGACTTCTGATGCTGATAAGGCGCGGTTGTAAAATTGTATATTTGGGATTTTTCCATTAAAATACCAACCTCCATTTCCTCTACCAACCCATACTTCTTGGTCATAGTATGTTATAGTACCTGTTTCTGTATTAGAACCTATTTGACTTCCATCTAAATACAATTTTTGTTCCCCTGATTTATAAGTAGCTGCTACATTATGCCAATCAGTTTGTGTGCCTGTTAAAGCACCATTTACATTTATATATTTAAAAGTTGATCCATTATTCCATAAAAACTGTATTTCATCACTAGAATCACCAGCACCTCCTAATCTTAAATGTTGAGAATAATTTGGACTGCTATGAGAAGGGTAGTCATAAGACCAAATAATTTCTGCAGTTACAGTATCAGGATCTATATCGCTTTTAAACCATGCTTGTATTGTAAATATTTGAGTATCGAATATTGTTCCATTTCCATTAGATTCAACTTCAATATAAGCATCAGTTCCATCAAAATCCCAAATCCCTGAATTGTTGTTAGAAAACAAAACACCATTTTCTAAACTCCCACTATTATTTAGATTTGTTGTATTAAATGCTTTATCTGTACTAGTACTAGGTATAGTACTTGCCCTATTAGCCGCATCCATATTGAATATTAATCCATCCGCTATTATTTCTGTTGTTATGCTACCTACTCTTCCACTCATTCGAATCTTGATTTTAATGCGTTATAGTTGTGTAGGACTTCGGTTGAGGATAAAGCTCGGTTATATAGTTGTACTTGGCCTATTTCACCATCCCAATAATAAGTATTACCTCCGTCACTACCAACAACACCTATTGAAATGTTCTCAGTTAAAAAATCCCCAATATTAGGGGTAATTAATGCAATGCCTACTGAAGCACCTCCTACGTATAATGTATAAGATGATAAAGCAGTATGGTCTACACCGTCAAATGTCATTACTATATGATTCCATTCAGTATCACTATAAGAGGTAGTCCCCGATTCTTTGATTTTAATACCCGTAAATTTACCCCCAAAATATAAATAACTCGCTCCTTTAACAAAAGCAAATGACCTTGCATATAAAGAGTTAACTTGTGTATAAGGAATTTCAAAAAAGCCTTTATTAGAGCCACTTCCTTTAACCCATATATTTACAGACCAAGGATTATCCTTTGCAGTACCTATAGGGAAGTATTCAAACAAAGGGGATATTTCGCCACAGTTAATCCAATCATCTACCCCATCAAACTCAAAACTTGGAGTTGGGGATTGAATGAATGCTACATCATTTTCTAAACTTCCGGATTGGGATAAATTAGTCGTGTTAAATGCTTTAGTATTACCATTAACATAACTAGCTCGATTAGCAGCATCCATATTGAATATTAATCCATCCGCTATTATATCTGTTGTTATTGATCCAAATCTCATAATCCAAATCTTAGTTTTAATGCGTTATAATTGTGTAGGACCTCGTTTGATGGTAAAGCTCGGTTGTAAATGTGGAAATTTGAAGTTAATCCTGAGTAGAAACTACTTGCACCATTATAAGAACTCAAATAAGCGTCTTCAGTATTTGCAATAGTATTGTTTTGTAAGTTGTCTTGAGTTGTTGAAAATGACTGGATGAGTCCGTTTTTATAGTAATTTATTCCTGATGCTAGCCCACTACCGTCATAAGTAAGAATTATATTTATCCATGTATTAATTGAAGCAAAACTTATATCATTTGTAGTAATCCTCTTTCTAGTTGAAGTACCACCACTATTTGTGTTATATAAATTAAAATGTAACGTATTAATCCCACTAGTGCTGCTACTATTAAGATAAATTAAAATACCTTTACCACTTATATATTTTGAATAAAGATATTTAACCCCACTTTTAGGTGAAGGATTTATCCAAGTTGAAAAACTAAAGGAATCCGTATATTCAAAGTTAGTATTGTTGCCTATATTTATATAATCATCTACTCCATCAAACTCAAAACTTGGGGTGGGGGAAGAGATAAATACTACATCATTTTCTAAACTTCCAGATTGGGATAAATTAGTCGTGTTAAATGCTTTAGTATTACCATTAACATAACTAGCTCGATTAGCAGCATCCATATTGAATATTAATCCATCTGCTATAATAGGAGTTGTTATTGAACCTCTTCTAATCCCCATAACTTTATATTGCTTTTATAATTGTCTTTACCTTATAAATGTTTGGGGATGTTGAATCTGTTATGGCTACTAATTGAGCTTGACTTGCTGATATTATAACTTGTAAATCAAGTCCTGATGTACTTCCAATATCAGTTGTAGTTGTTTCTGTGAATGAAACAGTTCCTCCATTCCATACTGACATTATACTACCTGCTCTAGCATTTGATGCCGAAGTTATGGTGTAATCAAAGAATGCACCGTCATACGAGCTAGTACTTAATGAAGTTAATGAAGCCGTCGATGATGCCGAAGTAGCGCTGATTATAGCAGTAGTATATAGTGACTGAGGTGATTTACCTAAATAAACTTCTCCAGTAGAATCTACTTGAAGTATAGGTAATCCTGAAATATCATTTGATGAAAATATAGTTCCGGTTAAAGAATCATCTACTGAGAATAATGTTCCTGCACTTCCTATTACATCGAATACTACACTACCACTTCCTATTACTGAAAGGGATTGTGAAGTTGCTGAAGCTGATACTACTAAAGATCCGGTTATTACAGCATCTCCTGTAAATGGAAAACCTGCTCCACTACCACCTCCACCACCTGCTAATGAAGCAGATGTGAATATTCCTCCTCCAATTGATGCGGTTAGCATTGATACTGTGCCACTTGAGCTTATATTGCCTGAGGCTGTTATGTTACCTAGAATTTCTGTTGGAATTCCATTTTTACCAAAATAACTAATACCCGAATTATGTCTTACTACTTGTATATTATTTGAGAGAAATTTATCTGCATATACATCACCACTCGCACTTATATTACCTGATGCTGTTATATCAGTAAATGGTTGATCTATATTAGATGCTAAAATATATGATGCTGTTGATGCATACGAGGCAGAAGTTACACTTCCTTCAAGAAAAGATGCTGTTAAAGCATATGAAGCGCTTGTTGCTGTTGCAGCATATGAAGCGCTTGTTGCCGTTGCAGCATATGAAGCTGAGATAATAGAACCATCAAATGAACCTGTAAATGAACCTGTAAAAGTACCAGAGGTTGAACCTGTTATTGTTAGTGAACCTGATACTGTAACATCGTATGCATCCGTACCTGTAAAAGCGTCTACTGATTGTGTTACGTGCCATGCTAAAATAGCATCGTTTGTAGATATTCCTGATTTGGATAGTTGTTTTGCCATGGTAATAAATATTATAAGTCTAGGTTAACTAATATGGTTGTATCAGTAGTGTTAGAACTTTGAAGGGGTTGAGCTAGTTTACCTACAGCCACTAATTGGTTTGCATTATTATATAATCCTACTGTTGTTATATAAGGTTCAAAATACGAACCTGTTAGAAAATTTTGAACTATTCCGCTATTTAAACTGCCTGATATTGCAGATGGGTTTTGAGTATAGTTGTATTCGTTTTCTCTTAAAGTACATTTATATTGAGATTCATATATTGTAGTTGTACTTTGAAATGAGCAGGTAATATTACTTCCTGTTATAAATTCATTTAATTCAGATATATCATTTGAACCATAAATTCCAGTTCCATATAAAGCAGAACCATAACTACTTCCTGTGATAGAAGATCCAAAAGCAGTGAGAATAACCATACCATGTTGGTAAACTATATCTCCTACTTTAAGTGTAGAATCCATTAAATTTCCTTCTCCATCATCTACAATTGTATTACTTGGAGTGGTTAAAGAAAATGTTCCTGGTTTTATGTATTCTCCAAATAAATTAGATGGAATTGATATTATTCCTATATTGTCATCTGAAGCTGTTGGAAATAATCTATTGGCTGCTAAAGTATCAGGTAGATAATTATCATACATGGGTTGGTAAGAACCACTTCCACCTTGAACTGTTATAGTACCATCATTATTGAATTGAGCTAGATTAGCAGGTGAGCCATCTTGTCCATTTAAAAAGTTGGAGTAGTAAAGTTGCTTTACGGATTCGTAAATTAGTGTTTTATTTTGGGTTGATATTTCTCCTGTGATATTTGAACCCGAAATGTAAGGAGTGTTTTTGCCAAAAAATCTATCTATACCTACATTTGAGGAAATAAATTCGCTAGTCCCCTTAAAAGTAAATGATTTGTTTACTTTAAATGGGGTTACAACTACATCGGATGTGGTAAAAGGCTTGTAAACACTCATTCATCTTAAAAATCTAATTTAACCCTAATTAAGCTTTCTTTTGTAAAATCCTTAAGTAGTGGTTTTGAAAGTTTTGCTACAGCAACTAATTCATTTGCATCATTATACATCCCTACTGTCGTTACATATACTTGTGGAGAATTGATAAATTCAGTATAAATTACTTCTCCAGTTGAACCCGTAATAAATGATGGATTTGTTGAGTAATTAAACTCAGCATTTCTTGACCTAACAAACACATAATCTGATGTTATTGTTTCTTGTGCATTTAATGTAAATGCAGAACCAGATTTTATTGCTGTAAATAATGTTTCTTGGTTAGTACCATTTGCTAAAGATTCTGTTTTATTTGTATCAACTTCAATTGATTGAGATATTGCTGCCGGGTTTAATATTATAGTTCCTATATCTGGAAGGAATAAACCATATGAACCTGAATTTGCTACATATCCTGTTGTGTTATAAGCTGAACCATTTGAACCTGATACTATTTGTAATACTCTGTTTGAACCTAAAAATGTTTGTGTTAAAACATCATTTGAATTATCTGTTAATTGGATTAACCCTGCGGAACTTGATAAATTTAAATTAAATGTTCCTGGAAATAATGATTCTTTATATCTAGCTCTTTCTACAGATAATACCCAAAAATCATCAGATATTAATGTATTAGTACCATCACCAAATGTAAATACAGCGTTTTCATCTTCTAATATTAATGATCTGTATTGGCCATAAGTGGTTGATGAGGGAGAATATTTTGGAAGTCCTGAGTTGAATGGTGTACTTCCACTACCATATACATTACCATAAGCTATGTCAAATTGAACCGCTGCTGTAGAATCTGTAGATGAAGTTTGAAATACACTTAGATAATAATTTCCTGAAGACCCTGCTGATTGAACTGGTGATGTATAAAACTCAGTTAATGTGGGTGCACCTGTTGACCAAGCTACAGATTGAACTGCATCTGCGCTTACTACAAAATCTTCGGCGTCTAATCTTTTAAATCCCATTTTTTATTTTTTTATAATGCTGTTGTTTGTGTAATTGTAATTGGAATTGTTATTCTAGCTCCACTATCTAAACCTACAAACGTTACTGTAGTATTTAATACTGAACTAGATCCAAATAATGTATTAACAGTTGTTGCTCTTAAGTTAATTTGTGATCCTATTACTGTAGAAGAAACATTGGTTCCTAAAGTAGTAGTAGAAGTTGTATTTTGAGCTGTTGCTGCTGTTGATTGAATTCCGACTCCATTAAATGTAGCCATTGTTCTAACATCTGCAATTGTTGCTGTATAACCTGATGTTTCAAATGCTGTAGAATTACCTAAATAATTTAATGTTTGAGGTGTAATAGCTAATGAAGCTCCTTGAGCTAAAGTTATACCTGCATATCCAATATCAAGTACTGGAAGTACTGCTGTTCCTCTTGGTAGAGTAGCTAATTTATACTTCATTGTTTGAGACTCATCAGGAAATGCTTCTAATAGAGGCATGTTATCTATTGCTTGTCCATAAAATGCAGAACCAGATGGATTAGTTGGATTATAAAGTGTATAATCTATTTCATCATCTGCTAATGCAAATTGTGTGATTCTAAATGAACCATCGTTTTGTGCTAGTAATTGTCTGCCTTTTTTAGTTAAGATGGCATCTACGGTTATAACTTGATTGTTTAAGTATCCCATTTTTTATTTATTAATATGTTATAAATATATGTATTTTTAGTTTTTATGTCACGTTATTTTATTATTGTTTATTAGAGCCAAATTCTTTAGTAATTGATTCTAAATTTTGTACAATTTCATTTGTTGTATATTGATCAACAAAGCACCCAGGACCTATTCCTGTTATATTATCTTGAATTAAAACAAACGGGCTTCCTCTTTCAGCTTTCCATAATAAATACCCTACTGAGCTCCCCCCTCCTGCTGTTACTGATATTTTAGGTGGTGGGTCTAGTGTTAACCATGGGTTTGATGCACCCCCGGCATCAACTACATCTACTATTTCAAAAACTCCCTTAGAAGCTAGAGGGTAACTTTCTGCTAAACTTCCACTATATCCTCCTGACCATGGGTTGAGGGTGTTATTTTCAATTGGGGTGTTTAAATCTTGGTAAAAAGTAAAAAACCATCTTTCTCCTTGATGTAATTGTTCTTTAATACTAATTGAGGCCGTGGTTCCCGTTAAGAAAACCTCTCCTGCGGTAAGTGAAGATAGAGATGAAGTGTATAACCCTGATGAGTTTCTTACAACCGAGTACATAGAAGATAGGGGCCCATTGACTTCTATGGTACAAGGCATGTCAGTAGGTATTGGATCCCCAGAGGAAAAAGTTGAATCCCAAAAATCTCTACCTAAAATTTCTATTGAGGGACCATTTGCTCCATTAGCCGATATATAGTTACTAATCAAAGGGACCCCAAATTGGGGGGTTAAAACTTTAGGTGCAACTGGGAGGTATGCATTTGATGCTAGGTTGGTTGTATCATATGGAAAAATACTTATTTGAGAATTAGGGGTATTATTTCCATTTAATGTATAGTAATAATCACTTACTGTTTGAATAGTAGGGGAGATAGATTGACTTTCAAAAAAATAACCCGAAGGTAATGATAGATTATACCTCCATGATAAACCCCCGTATGGAATACCTTGAACTTGAGTTTTGGCTCCTTCTGAGGGGTTAATGGTTCTTACATCATCAACTGTTTTAACATTTAATAATTTACCCATTTTTAAGGCACCCCATCCTAGTATTTCAGGTGTTGTTCCCCCACCCCAATCAAATTCATATATTACAGTATCTTTTACTTCTATAGAAGGTGTTTTACCATATGTTCCTATATTGTTAAAAGTAGTCCATTGATTAATTTTTTCACTTTGGTTTTTACTTCCATTATATCTTAAATTAGCAGATGATAATTGAGTATAATTAGATTCAGGTACAGTTGCTTTGGTAGCACTTTCACTTACTATTGCCTGGTAATTAACAGGTACTGTTTGTGAAGTTTGGTAATCTAAATCTTGTAAGAATGGGTTTGCTCTTTCACCTTGAACATTGTTTAATAAAGGTTGACAGTCTAATGCGGTTGAAAAATCAGATGAAAAATATGGTTCTAATATAGAATCAACACTTGAGGTAGCTGAGGCTGCTGATGAGGTAAGGAAGAGTTTTGTACCTACTGAAAAGGAACAAGTTGTAAAAGTACTAAAATCCGCAGGGAATTTATTTTTTTGAATTCCTAAAAAATATATATCTCCTGGGGTAGAAGATGATAGATTATAGGGTATATCAAATTGGTAAGTTGATCCCGCGGAGAAGATTGAACCCGTTAAAAGTTCACTATTAGCTTGTGTCTGAAGAGATTTTCTTCTATAAATTCCTATAATTGCATCTTCAGATTGGACTGCTACACTCCCAGAAATTCTTAAATATAAATCTTTTTGTGCATATGTGTTAAAAGTATATTCTTGATTTGTTATAGAATAAAAACCATACTGATCATTTGAACCATTTGCAAGAGGTACTTGGAGTTTTGCTCTATTAAGGGGTCCCGCATGGTAAATATCTAAAACATCAATCGACCCCGTAAAATCATAATTTAATTTACCAAATAATGGAGGTGAAACATTATTAGGTTCTACATCATATAGATAAAATGTTGGTTTTTCAGTAACACTTGTAAGTTGATAAGTTACATTAGTTGTACCTGGGAGGGTTATTTGGGTTAAAGATTCTAAGTTAGTAGATTGGTCAATACCATTCCCATCAATTTTTGGTATTTTTATATATCGAACACCAACGGGACTAAAAATACCTTCGCGGAAAATAGAAATATATCCATCTAAGGGTAAGTTACTATCACTTAACCAGAGTGCTTGATTTGTTAGGAATCCATCGCTATCAGTAACCCCATTCTCGTTATAAAATCTAACAGCATAATATGGAACCGAAGCAACAGACACATTCTTAAATTCATCACATTCACTATTTAATTCACCATTTGTAATTAACATAGTTGAACCACTAAACTCTCCATCATAAAATTCATGTTGTGAGTCGTTTGTTTTGGTTACTGAACCTGATAGTACTGTGAATGTTTCATCCCAACTTTGAGTTATGTCAAATCTATTATCAGGACCTGCTCCTAATGTTCCAGATGGTGAAGTTGATAAACCATTAAAAATGTTTAACATTCCACCAGGACCACCTTCAGCATCCACAATTCTTGAAGATGAAATATAACTTACTTCATCTATGTTATCCCACACTTGATGAGATTTAACAGAACCCGTTAGTAATTCTTCACTATAACTTACTTGTGGTTGTGGGTATTTGTTTCTTTCTAGTAAATGTTGTTTGATTACAATTCCAGATGCTAAGCTTGTTCTTGCAGGAATAAAATCCTTAATCATTTTAAATAGCGAATTGTCAAAGAATTTAATTAATCTAACAAAATCTACTAAATCATAATTTTTAATATATTTTTCAAAATAAGCTTTACTTAAATTGTTTAAATCTGGGTAGTAATCTAGTGATGAAGACCTTTGTCTTGGATCACCTATATAATCTCCTATGTTAAAGTATCCTAGTTGTGATACAATATCATCGTTAATTTCATTTTGTGGTGAAAATGCTACCTCTAGGTAGTTAATATTTTCAGTATATGACTCACTTGCTTCAGTAGCTTGGGTTACTCTTCTATAAGGTGATAGTGTATCTCCTGTGGGTACTACATTATCTTCATATCGTATCTTGTCTGTAATTCTATTTTTAATTCCGGCAGGGAATTGATCTAAGAAATAATATTCAGTATTAGTTGAATATGAAGGTGTAGAATTAAATACATAATTACTATTAGATGCAAATGATGATGTTGCAACCCATGAACCTGTTATTTTAGGGTGGATTGATACTTGAGTTAAATCTGTTGAAGTATCTAATTCACCTCCTAATGAAGCTCTAAATAATAATTCATCTGGGGAAGAATTAATTGAATTACCCTCAATAGATAAAGGATTCATTACATAATCTTCAAATCTAGTAGTTCCTAGAGCAACGTTATAATATCTTATTTCTTGTATATTACCGTTGAAATATTCATATTGGTTACCTAATGTAACTTCTTTTGCAAAGTAAGAAGTACTACCACTTAACCAACTTCCACTTACTGTTGGATCTATTAAACTGCTTGAATTGAAATATCCTATTGATGTTCCATCAGCTCCATTGTATATTTTATTAGAAGCAAATAAACTTGCAGTTCCTAAACCTGTAGGGAGACCTGATGAATCGTTTATTATGTAATCCCCATTTTCAGTTAAAATGAAATCTAAATCTTCAGTTGCTAAGTATTTTACATTGGTATCAAATCCATCTTCTCTAACCATAACTGACCACCATCCTCCATCGTAAAATGGGAGATATACACTACAACTAACTTCATTAGCTGTATTTGGGTTAGCTATATATTTTAAATTACCATATTGGTAATATGGATCTTTAATTGCACCATTATATGAACCTGAAGGTACTGAATAAGATCCAGTGTATTCTAAAACTAGTGCTTTATTTACTACCCCATTTTCTTCAGTGTGCCATAAAGATTGGGAGGCATTAAATGAAGGTGATGAACTAGTAGGAAAGTTGTTTACTTTAAATCGTAGCTCTACGGTACCAGGTACATCAGCTGTGTAATTAAATTTTAAATTAGTTTCCCAAGAACTGCTAATAAAATTATTTCCTTGTGTATCCCATGTATTATTAAACTTATTGAAATAATAATCCCAATCGTTCTCGTTTACCTTATCTTTCCCGCCAAATTCAG
>JGI24006J15134_10000740_pt1 | contig 19651 bp, 22 predicted proteins | sample LinPmetageLP53_FD_15134 | JGI IMG/M metagenome (IMG submission 15134)
ACTACTGTATGGACTATGGCACCTCCAGCGACATCTTGGTCGTCACTATTATTAGGAATAAAAAACATATTACTCGCTAATAATTGAGAATTGACACCTATAGAAGCAATACTTTGAGGTCTAACAGATAAACCATCAATTTTAATATAAAATCCACCTTGAATTTCGGCATTGTGAGCATCACTAATATTTAAAATGTGAGCACTTAAAATTCTCAAAATAGCAGTTTTACTTTCATTATTAGGAAGTCCCGGAAGAACTGGTAATTGAAAAAGAAATTCAGCACGGCATCCATCATCACCTCTAACATCATTACGTTCAGTTAGATTGATATAATAAGTATTAAGAACTCTTTTATAATCTCTATTCATATTTATATATTATTAAAACAAAAAATTAATTAAGAAAAAACGAATTATTAATATTAAAAATTACTGATTGACGCGCGTGCTTGCTCCCTCGCTTGAACAACATTCTTCATAATATTTGCTTTACTTTCCCCGACAGCACCGCCTCCCATACCAGCAAGAGATTTTGCTTGACCTAAAACTTGAGATGCTCTTTGAATTTGCGCGGCACTAGAACCACCGAATTTTGAGGCATCCCTCATAACACTTTTAGCACCAGCGATATCACGAGTATTCAAAGCATCTTGACCTCTACGGACTAAATCATCACCAGTAGTAATCATTTTATTAGCGACGGCGGAACCATCGGCGATATTTTGAACTAAACCTATACCACTACGAGCAAGTCCAGTCAGAGGAGCAAGAGCACTCCCTACGCCCGGGATACGCTCAACAACTGATAAAACATTTTTACCAGTAGAAGCAATTTTATGTCCTACTCTATCAACAGCACCGGTGACCTTCTTACCGACAACAGCGACAGAATGAATACCATTAGCAATTTTATTCCCTACGCGAGTGACGAAATTAAATAAACCCATTTTTATATATTATATTACTTTAAAATTATAGAGTATCAACAAAATCAATATTAGTTTTTATTTTTTTAGAACCTTTAGGGCGACCTACTTTTCTGGGACGACCACCTTTATTTCTTTTTTTAAGATTTTCTCTATCCATAAGATTTTGTAAAGCATTTTGTTTAGATTTATCACCACTATCAGTATCAACCATATATGTTTGTTCTCTTCTTTGTTGAGCGGTTAAAGGAGGGATAACATTTTCTAAATAATCAAAATCAAATTGAACGGCGAGTTGAAAATGAAGACCATTAAGATTTAATAATCTATTTCTTTCATCAGTTAATCTAATTGTAATTTCAGAAATATTTTTATGTTGAGTTAATGCTTTATGGACTGAATTATTAGGTTCTCTAAATATAATACCACCAGATTGAACTTTAATAGGTATTCTTGCTAATATATTTGAGAATGTTCCATTTTGACTATCTAAAGTAGAATTAGATGTAAGATTAGTTCTAATATAAACACCGTGAATAGAACCATTAATATCAACAACATTACCACTTTGATAAAATGTTGTTCCAGAAGCAAATGACCCAGTATTAGAAATATATTCAAAATTCTGTCCTGCTCTAAAACCTATTTCAACATTAGCGTGAGTTCCGGCACTAAAAGTTCCATCACCGAATAAATATCTAATTCTTAAAGTTTTTCCAGCATCAGCACCAGTAGGAGTAAATGTAAAAATATATTTTTGACTATCACTATCATAATCCACAGTAGAAACAAAACTATAATCAACACCATCATTACCGCTATTAAATAAAGTAGAAGTTAATTCTTCTTCTAAAAATTTTCCTAATGTAATAGAAGAATAATTACCAGAGGGGATAGTAATAGTTTTAGTTGAAGCACCAGAAAAAGCAGCAGAAGATACTTTTTCCATAATCTCAATATCAATTTTATCATTTACATTTTCTCTAATATTATAAAAACTATATGGGATAGTAGTAGAATTTAATGATACAAAAATTACTTGATTATCTGGGACTTCAATTTTTTCAGTTAAAGTATATTTAAAATATGATGTTAAATCATAACCAGAAGATATATCAGTAGCGAGATATTGTGAAGCATCCCTACTATCTATATATAAGATTTTTGAAGGTAAATGATTATTATGTGATAGTTGTGATTCCATTTATATATACTATAAAAGATTTTATTATGATAATCTGTTTATTATGTTAAGTGATACTGCTATTTATGTTAAGTGTATTTATACAAAAAATATAAATTTGAAATTGGGTATTTTGAAATTGTATATTATAAAAAAGGGTGTATATATAGCGTAAATAAGAAAAAAGTAATCAAAGCGTTCAAAAAAGAATAAAAAACTCTAATATCTATATATAAAAGATGTATAAGAAAATCAATAAGAATACTGTTGATTGTGGTGTTGATATTCAACTCATAAGTCCGGGTGATGAAGTTTTCCTTCAAGGTAATACTGATGAAGTTGATTGGAAAAGAATGTATCTTAATAAAGTTGCTCATAAGAAAAATGTTGATAGAAATATGAGAAATAATTATCAACAATTAAAATTAGAATATAAAAATTATAAAGAAGAAAAAGAAGGTATGATTAGTTCTTTAAGAACTTCAAATACGAATTATTATAAAAGATTATCTGAAAAAGATGAAATGATTACAAAACTCAATAGAGATTTGAAAGATTATGAACCTTTTGAAAAAGAAGCGAATAGATTATCTTTAAAAGTAAAAGAATTAGAAGATAAGGTTATTTCTGAGGAAGATGATGACTATTCTACAATCAAAAATGAAAATGAAGATTTAAGAAGAATAGTAAAAGAATTACAAAAAGAAATCGGTAATGAAGATGAAGTCGTTTTCGGTGGATTAAAAGTAGATTTAAAATTAGCGAGAGGAACCGCTGCTCTATATAAAGAAGATAGAGATAATTGGAAAAAAGAATGTGAAGATTTGAAAAAAGAAAATAAAAGATTATTAGATGAGTATGTCTATAAACCAGATGAAGAAAAAGATAATCTTTTAAAACAAATAAAAGAATTAGAAGGTAATATAGAATATCTAAATGATAAATGTAATCATTCAATTCATAAAGATGAGGGTAATGATGAATGTGATATGTGGATAGAGGAAGCGACAAAACTTCATTATCTATCAGAAGAATTAAAAGAAGAAATATCTTTAGTAAATCATAAAAAAGATATTGAGATAAATCAATTAAAAGAAAAAATTGAAGAATTAGAAAAAATCGGTGAAACGAAAAATGAATATAGATATAAGAAAATGTTAGAAGGTAATAGAAAGAAATATAATTATATGTTGGCGAAACTCAACAATATAAAGAAATGTAATACTTCTCAAGAAGTAATGTTATTAATGGAAGGTTATGATGGTAGAGGAAATCGTCTTTCAGAACATTATGAACAAATTGAAAAGGATTGGATTGAAGTAAAGAAACTTTATGAAATAATGGCAGAATTCTATGAAAGAGAAGAAATTTCACTAAAAGATTATGTGAATTTCGCCTTTGAATATGGTGATGATTTAAATAGTATCATAAATCCTAAAGATAATGGTAGTATGAGACCTCATAAACTAGATGAATTATGGAACTTATATCCTTAATCCTTAGCGCCTCGGCGCCCACCCACACCACTCACTCACAGTAAATCCGTAGGATTTCAGTTGCTTCGCTACACAATTTTATATGCCTCTTAATTGAGGTTGTTTTGGGTAAAGTGGAATAAGGTAGTAAAAAAATGTTAAAAGAAATTAGGAAAATGTCAAAAGATTACAATTTCTATCAAGATAATATCTGTGCGGAAATACTCAAATTAAGAGGTTTTATTAATGTTGTAGACCCATATGGGCAGAAAGTAAAAGTATCTGCGGTATTATTCAAAAATTACGAAGACCCATCGGGATTTGCTATTATCCATAAATATAAAGGTCATAAAGGAATGGAAAGTGAAAATCCCCATATCGTAATCGCCTATATATTTGTAAAACCAGAATATAGAAGAAAAGGTTATTTCACAGATTATATCAAACAATTACAATCTGAAAATGATGAATTATATATAGAAAGTAGTAAATATGAATGTATTCACGGTGCGAATAAATATGGATTTAAATTTGTAAGAAAATGTGATAATGGTGATGATTTACTATTTAAATGGTGTAAGTAAAATAAAAGTCTTTGAATAGTAGAACAACTGACCTTCGGTCTGTAAATTATTATTCCAGAGCATCGCCCCTAACCTTAATCGGCGGGGTTGTTTTGGGTAAAGTGGAATAAGTTATGAGTTTGAAAATCACAGTAAATACAAAAGAAGAATTATGGGAAACTATTGAAGAATGTAAAGATAAATATAATATATTAGGTATAACACATCCTACTGAGGAAAGTTGTTGTATCACATTAATACCTATTACAGATATGGAAAGAAAATTAAAAGAAGTTAATGATAAACCCCGTAAATCTAAGGAACGCTGTGAAGCGTATAAGATACAATTAAAAGAAGAAAGAGAAAAATAATCACACCCCACACATATTAAAGTCTTAGAATTATTATTCAGAGCATCGCCCCTAACCTTAATCGGCGGGGTTGTTTTGGGTAAAGTGAAAATGAGTAGTATAATTAATCATATTTATTCGTGCGACTTTCGGCGTAGTGGGGAACTACTAAGTTTTGAAACTCACGAAATAATTAGGGATGATATATTGAAAAAAGGTGTTGAAAATTATTATGATTATGAAATCGCCTTAAAAGATAAAATGAAAATAACTATACTACTTCCTACTCAAAATAATTTTGGTGGAATGGATGATAGATATAAAAGATATAAAGGTCAAACTAGATTGAAATATATAAATGAAGTGATAAAAATATGGTCTGATGATAATGCTTTAGAAGGAGATTGTGAAGTAGGAATTAACAATTGGATAAGGTCATTAAGGGGTAGTATAAATGAAACTGAACTTATATTTAATTATTGGAGAAAACCGCGACCTCCTATTGATGATGATGTCCCATTTCTAGGAGGTTTTCAAAATGAAGATAGTGATAATGAAAGTGATGATGATGAAGGTTATACTGGACCTAATAGAACTAATAGTAATAATGGGGGATATCCCAGAATAGTATTTAGAGAACCTCGGGGTAATGGTCGTCTATGATTATTTCTTCATCTGTTTCTCTATAAGTTTTTGAAACCTTAATCTATTCTTTAATTGAACCTCGGCGGCAGAACGAGTTTTAAATGTATTCTTATGTAATTTACCAGTGTTTTTATTTTTTATTCTAAATGTTTGACCCTTCTTTACGATTGAATATGTCATATATATATATAGTAATATTTAAATCTTCAGATAATATATTTATATTATAAATATATATAAATGAGTTTATATTTCAATAATAGAGGGGGTTTTAAATTAAATAATGTCCTCGCTCAGCGTGAGCAGACTACTAAAATCATTAACGAATTAGCAAGGCGTAAAAATATCAGTAAAGCAGAAAAGGGTAAAAAAAGAAAAAGGAAACCTAAATCAAAAGGTAAGCATAGAAAAAAGAAAGGTTTAAAATCAACAGAAATAACAATAGATAATCAACCTACTCAGCAAGTAAGGGGATATTCAGTAGTTAATGTAATATCATCAAAACGAGGTCCATATAAGAAAAGAGATAGGGGTTTATCTGGTCAAGAACCTATAGGTAATTTTAATTATAGAGGTAAAAAAGGGTCATTCGGTAAAGGTGATAAAAGTGCTTATGATTTATCACAATTCACCGGATTAGTTAAAGGTGCTTCTGATGATAGATATACTGGCGACCCTAAAGATAGAGAAACATTAAAAGGTTTAAGGAGGCAAGTAGATAGAATAGAACAAAGATTATTAGGACAACAACCACCACCACCTCCACCACAACAACCTCCACCACCACCACCACAACAACCGAGACAACCTCCACAACAACAACAACAACAACAACAACCTCCACAACAACAACAACGACAAACACCTAAAAGACAACCACCACCTACACCACCTAAACCTCCACCTAGAAACGCTAAAACTGGAGGTGTTAAATATCAACCACCAGCATCTCCGTTGATGGGACCTAATCCAGTTGTATCAAATGTAGTATATACAGAAGAAGAAATAGCAGATGGTCTAGGGATACCTTATGATGAAATAAATAAATTAAATATGTCTGAATTAGAACAATTAGCAAGGAAATATCATCAATCATTAAAACAAAAATCTGTTGTGCCCGAACCTACAATATCTGGAGGGACTGCTGGTTCGCCATCACCTACACCACCACAAACACCACAAACAACACCCAGACCACCACAAACACCACAAACAACACCCAGACCTTCTAATATAGGCGACGCTATCAAGTCAGCGTTAGGTGAAGAAACAGTAGCAGAAAAAGAAGCAAGATTAAGAAGAAGAGCACAATTTGTAAAAGCACAAAAACAATTACCATCACCACCACCACCTACGCTCACGCCAACACAATCACCAGCACCTACAGAAGACCAAAAACAATTAGCAAAAGAATTAAAAATCCCAGTAGAAAAAGTTATGAATATGACTGATATTGAGTTTATGACATTATTATCACAAATACCTACAAAATCACCAGCGCCTAAGAAAACACCTACAGCATCACCTCGCCCTATATTTAATATAACTGGACCATCATTATTGACTTTATCACCAGCAGTATCGACAGTTTCATCACCTTTAGGGAGTTTATCAACATCACCAGTATTATTACAATTAAAAAAGATAAATACTGATAAAACAGCAAGAGATATGCCATTCCCTAGAAAAAGATATCAAAAGAGAAAAACTAAATCAACAAAAAGAAATGCTGAAATTGAACAATTACAGCAAGAAAGATTAGATATAGGGGCAACATTAGAACCATATATCCCTAAAGAATTTTTTATGAAAGGTAAAGGGTATTTATCAAAATCTAAATTTAGTAAATTAAAAGAGTGGAGTAAAACAAATCTTCAACCAGAAAGACAACAAAAATTATCTGATTTATTAGATGAATGGAATGTATTATTCACAAAAGAAAAAATAGCAAATAAAAAATTTAAAGAAGAAACCGTTAGTGGAGGGTCAGCGGTCGGTGAATTATATACATTACCAGAAAATCCAGTAGAAGTAGCATTACCTCCAGAAGTAGAAGTAGCACCAGCGCCAGCGTCAGAACAACCATCATTAGTAGGATTAGACCCCGAAGGTGCCGAAGAAGAAGATGAAGACTAAAATAATATATTGATAATTTTTTAATGTAGTATAATATATAAAATGAAGAAAAATGGTAAAGCACCGAAAGGAAGTCACAAAATGCCCGATGGTAGTGTTATGAAAGGAGCAACACACCCTAAACCTAAAAAGAATAAAGGAAATGGTAAGCAATCTCCGTGGATATCGCACGTTATGAAAACTCATAAAGATGGTAAAAAGAAAAATCCAGATTATAAATATTCTTCAGCGATGAAAGACGCTAAAAAGACTTATAAAAAGTAGTTTTACTACTTTTAACTTCGTCTCTGCGATGTAAGAAATAATTTTATATTTATTATAATATATGGTTAAGATTACATATAAAGGAAAATCTCGTAATGTCCCAGCAACTTATTTAAAAGGTTTAAAAGGTAAAGAAAGAGAAAAACAAATTAAATCTATATTTGAAGGTAAGGATAGACCTAAAACTTCATTTAAATCTAAAAGAAGTGGATGGGCAAAAAAGTTTGAAGATAAATATAAAACAAAAATAACAGATAAAGAATTTATACATAAAAATATAATCACTCGCACCGGACAACAAAAAATTATAGATAAAGGAATGGGGGCATATTATAGTAGTGGTTCTCGTCCTAATCAAACACCTACATCGTGGGGGTTAGGAAGGTTAGCATCTGTAATATTAAATGGACCTTCTAGAAGAATAGATAAAAATATATGGGATAAGTATAAGAGGTAATGGCGGTTAAAGTCGTAATTAAAAAATCTACTAATCCTAAAAAGAAATATATGGCGATATTTTATGATGGTAAAGAACATAAAAATAAAATAAAAACAACTCATTTCGGAGCGGGTGGTATGTCTGATTTTACAAAAAATAGAGACCCAGAAAGAAAGAAAAGATATTTAGCGCGTCATAAGAAAAGAGAAAAATGGGATAAATATATGACAGCGGGTAGTTTATCTCGTTATATATTATGGAATAAACCTACACTAAAATCATCAATAGAAGATTATAAAAAAATATTTAAATTAATATAAATGAGTAATAGTGGAACTCGTATGGATGATTTTAATATTAATGAATTAATGTTATTTATAGTCGGTGTTTTAGGAGCATTAGGAGGTCTATGTGTTATTATACAGAAATCTAAATGTAAGAAAATTAATATATGTGGTATGGGTTGTGAAAGGGATGTATCAGCAGTAATTCAAGAGGAAAAATTACAAATGACTGGTCATACTGGGACAACTCCTACTAAAAATGAAAAAAGAGAAAATAAATTAAAGTTAGAATTAAAAGAAAATTCGGTAGAAAAGTAGTGGCGCGGAAGCGAACCGAAAAACTGCGTTTTTTCTGTAATATTTTTTTTATAATATAATATAAATGAGTTTAATAGGTGGATTAATTGTTGTATCTACAATAATAGGTTTTAATTATGGAGCATATAAATTAGGTATGTGGTCTGTAAGACATAGATTAGTTAATACTCGTGAATTATTATTAAAACAATATCCGCAAGATGATATTTTAATTAATGAAATTACTAATCATATCAAAGAAATTGATGTGTTTAAATCTCAAAAAAAAAATCTAAATAATAGTATAAAAAATGAGCGAGAATGTTTATGTGGCAAAAACGACTAATGATATTTATAATGAACCCGAACCAGAATATCCAGTTAAAGAAGATTTCACACCAGAAGAAATGTTAAAATTATCATCAGCATTTATAGAAATGGATAAAAATAAATATGAATTAATTAAAAATCCATTTGTTTGTAAAAGTGATTTTGAAGTTAGAGTATCATTAGATAAAGACCCGAGAAATAATAAAGGTAATACTGATTATTGTAGTTTATATAAAACTGAAGAAGGTTCTATACATTTAATTAATCAATTAGATAGTAATATGAATTATGAATTCGGAACATCTAAACCTAATAAATATCAAGAATATTCATTAATTAATAAATATGATTATGAAATGTCCGCAGATTTTTTAAATACACAAAGAAGCGATGGTAAAGAAATCCATAAAGACGCATTACCTTTATCATTTATTCAAATAACAAATGAAAAAGAAGGCGCATTATGGTATAAAACTAATTATCCTAAAATCCCAGATGATTTAATCCCTATTATAGCAAGATATCACTGGGGAGAACCTATAACTAAAAAATGTATCCGTAATGAAAAGAAAAAAATTATTAAAAAATCAGAACAAAAAGGTCTTAAAATAGAACATAAAAAAGTTTTTGTTGAATTTGATTAATATATAGTATAATATAAATGTCTGGAAGAGGTAATTATATAGAAGTTGATAATTTTTCTGGTAAATGGAAAGATTATAAATTATTTACATTAAAAAATAATAATGGTGAAAAATATATCACTGGATATAATAAAAAAACTAAAGAACAATTACGCAGATATGAATATAAAAGCAAACCTTTTGAGCAAGATGAAATCCCTAATAGTATAGATGAATTAAATAAAATGGCAGTTCCTTATAGTAAAGAATGGTATAAATTATATATGAGAGCAAGTCGCTCATTAGGTTTTGATGATAAAAGTGGAACTCGTAATAATCCTCGTAGACGCTTTCCAGATAGTAATTTTCAAGTAAAAGGAGCAGAAAAAGTTAAAATGACTGGTCCTCAAAGAAGAGCAAGGCGTCAAGATAAAGAAGGTGTATTCGTAGGTAAAGGTGGTATCAAAGAAAAAAATAGGGTAAAAAAAGGTAGAGCAAGATATCAACATTTAAGTCAAAGTGAAAAAGATGATATGAAAGAAGAAGTTAAAGAAAGTAAAAAATTAGAAGCAAAACTTCTAAAAGAAGAAAAAGCAAAAATAAAAGAACAAAAAGAAGTTAATAAAGCATTCAAAGAAGCATCTAAAAAAGTATCTTCTGAAGGTGATGAACCACCGCAAAGCGCAGAAAAGAAAGGTCGCGGTAAAGGTAAAGTTGATAAGAAAAAAGCATTTCAAGATAAAGCAAAAGAAAGGTCTGAGGCAGTCAAAAAAATTCAAACTCAATTTAGAAAGAAAAAAGAAGAAGATAAAAAGAAAAAAGAAGCAGAAGAAAAGAAAAAAGAAGAAGATAAAAAGAAAAAAGAAGCAGAAGAAATTAAAGCAAAAGAAAAAGAAAATAAAGAAAAGAAAGAAAAGAAAGAAAGAATAGCAAAACAGAAAAAAGAAAAGAAAGAAAAAGAAGATTTTACATCTGATTTTAATAAAATAAGAAAAAGAAAAATCTTAGAAGAAGGGGATGATGGTTATGAAGGGTGGCGTTCTGAAATGAGTGATTATAGTAATCAGACCAGAGAATTTGATAAACTCCTTAAAATTGCTGAAAAAAGAAATTATCCTAAAAAAACTATTGATAGAATAAAAAAAGAAATAAATGCCGCTGAGTATATGCGAGGTCAAGTTTATGATGAAAATGCTGATTAAAATAAATAAAATCGGTGTAATTTAAAATATATTATATAATATAAATGTCCCAGCAACCTTTAACTCCGCAAGAAAAAGCGTTATTTAGTAGATATGGTAATAATAATTTTAGTGATGATGCGTTCTACACTATGCCTTTTTTAAATGAAAAAGGTTTCTTTACAGATATTCATTATCAAAATCAAGATGAATTAAATAATGATAAACATAAAAAATCCGGTGGTGATTATAAAAATACAATCCCAGATTATAGACGGCAATATCAAAGATATAAAGAACATTCATCTTTATTTTATCAAACGCCATATATGTAGCGGCGCGGAAGCGAACTGAAATCCTACGGATTTACTGTAATAACTATAATCCAGTTTCATTAGTAGAATTAAATTGTAGAGCATTAAAATTTTTATGAAACATTCTATCATAAGATTTATCTACATCTATATAAACAAAATTATGTTTTTTATCAAAACAATATTTTAAGACTTCATAAAAATCTTTTTGTGGTATTATAATGAGTTCATCATATATAGTATCTAATTCCTTTTTATTTTTAGTATGATATATAATAATATGTGATGCTGTTTTTCTTATCGGTGCTGGGACTTTGTTATATACTTGAGTAGTAATAATGAAACTCGTTGACCCACCAGACCCCGCCAGATGTCTTCTATTCATTAACATTTTTGATAATGTATTTTGTATTTCTGCTGATTTTTTCATATCATTTACTACATCATCTAGAATAAATAATATTTTTTCTCCACTTTCAGATATATCATCTAAAGCAGTTTGTAGATTTTCTGGTGTTAATTCTGTATGTAATTGATTTTCTGGTAAATCTTCAAATGGATTATTTTTCATAGTTAATAATGATGGACTAAATACAAATATTCTATCAAACTTTTTATTATATAATTTTCCTCTTTTTGCGATTAAATTTAAAATTAATGATGTTTTCCCACTCCCCGGACGACCATTTATTAATAGAAAAAAATTAAGCATCTGAGGTAATGGTGCTGGTATTGATGTATCAATATCATCACAACTGAAATTAAACTTAGATAATACAATTTTATTTTCTGGTTCTGTTTCTCTTATTGTTATAGGTCTTCTTGCCATTAATGGATATATATTATAGTGTTATATTTTAATAACCGAAATTAATAATATCACTATATTTTAGAGGTTTATTAGTAGTATAGTGATATTCTGGTTCATCTTGAAATTCTACATTATTATGATATTTTTGTTTTTGTATATCATTTGTAGTATATGATAATTCTTCTTCTTCTTCTTCTGAACTTTCTGTAGGACTTTCATATACTATTTTCTTTTTAGGTTTTTTCTTTTTAGGTTTCTTTTTAATAACTATAACTTCTTCATCAGAAGGTTCATCATCATCTTGATATATTATTTTTTGTTTACGAGGTTTCTTAGGTTGAGGCACTGTTTTCTGCCTTGCTAATTTTGTAAGAAACTCTTTATTTTCTTCTATTAATTGTTTATTTTCTATTTCCATCGCTTTCTTTTTTAAAGCGTTTGCTTTACGAGTTGCTCTTGCTTTCTCTAATGCTTTTATTTGTTTTTCAGTTCTTTCTTTTTTAGGTTTTCCAGATTGAATATTTGATGTAATAGGTTCATCATCATCTACGCTACAAAGTTTCGCTGAGTAATCTGTAATTTCAGCGGTTATTGAAGACTTTTCACCATTTATTTCTTCATTATCACTAAATAATTCTTCAATATCACTCATTTATGTAAATTAACTATAAAATAATCTATAATCAAATATTTTATTTTATTTTAGAATATAATAAACAAAGTAATCTATGAGTGGTAATCGTAAAAGAACTTTGAGTGGTTCTACTGAAATATATGCTGATATTGTAGATTTGCCTTCTAGTGATAATGCTGTAAGAATTAATGGTAATAAAGGAACTGTAGGTCAAGTATTAAAGAAAAATGATACATCTAATAAAATAGAATGGGGAGATGAACAATCTATTACTGCTTCATTACCTATTACAATATCTTCTAATGTAGTCGGTTTTAATACTTCTTCTGGAACTAATAAAGTTGCTATAACTACTGAAACTGGTAAAAGAGTATTAGAATTAGGTAATAATGGCGGAACACATTATATAAAACTTCAAGAAAATAATGGATTAATTTTATGTTCTCTATTAGATGTAAAAGGTAATATAAATGTCTTAAGTGGTGGTGAATTAAAGTTTTATAGTGATGCTGGTGGGTCTACACATTTTTTAGATATTAGTAAAAGTCATTTTAGACCTACTGCTAATATGACGTCATATGAAATCGGTAATGGGTCATTTCCTATTAATACTATTACATCCAGAGCATTCACTTCTATTAATACATCAATTTTCTCAAGCGGGATTAAGCAAGCGAGTTCTGGCGCTACATTCTCTATTACTTCTTTAGGAACTGGTGATTTTACTGCTTTAAATGTATCTGGTAATATAAATGCTAATGGGAATATTGTAGGTGATAATGCTACAGATATATCTAATATTGATAGTATCGGTTGTGCTTCTTTAACTGCTTCTGGAAATATAACTGCTAATGGGAATTTTATAGGTGATGGTGCTACAGATATATCTGGTATTGCTAATGCTACTATTACAAATCTAACTGCTACTGATGAAATCAATTTAGTAGATACTGGTTCATTTATAAATATGAATGGTGGTGATATAACTCATTTAACAGATATATCTTATAATAATGTTGCTTCTACTTTTGCTGGTGGTTCTGCTTCTAATAAAGTAGTATTTACTAATTGTGATTTATCTTCTGCTACAAATACTCAAGCGAGTGCTACAATCCCAGATACTATTAGTGGTAATAAAACTTTTTCGGGTGATGTAATCTTTCAAGGGAACATAGAATTAGGTAATACTGATAGTGATATCATAGAACAAATAGGTATTTATAAAGACTTTAAAACTTATAGTGCTACTAAACATTTTACAGAAAATATAGACCATCAAAAAAAATATTTCGGTGAGAGTGTATCTAATGTATATACTTATAAAACTAATATATTAAATCAAACACATTTCGCTCCATATGGTTCTGCGAGATTATCACAATCTAATACTAAATCTGGTGGATTTCCATATAGGTCTAAAAAATTATTTCCTACTGATTTCCAGAGTAATGATGATGGTGGTGTATCTGGTAGTTTTCCTTCTATTGTTGATAGTGGAAGTTATGGAACATCTGGTTTTTCTAATAATGGAGGGATAAAAATTAATAACTCTGGATTAGAATTATGGACTTATTTTGATGTTCCAGAAGGTATGTCATTAGAAAGTGTTTATTTAAGAGTTTTTGATGGTTCTGGAAATAGATTAGCGAGAAATGTAAAAGTTTTTAAAAAACCTATGGGTCTTTTAGGTGGTGACCAGAGATTTCAAATAAAATTAATTGATGCTAATACTATAACCGCTGGTGCTATCGCTGTCGACTGGTTAGGTAATGAAGTAGGTTCTGGTTTATCTACGCCTCTGGGTGAAGTATTCTATGAGCAAGATTGTATTAATGAATATGATAGTTGTATGGCGGTTAGAGTAGCATTAACTTCTACCAGTGATGTCCTAATGGGTGGATATGCTTTATTTAGACCTAATGAAAATTTAGATTATTCTATTGTTGTATCTACTGGTTCTGGTGCTGGTTCTTCATTTGTAAGTAATTTTGTGATTAATTTTAATGGAATAAATGGTGTAGTATCACATACTTTTACTGGAAGCGGACAATCAACTACTATTACTATCCCATATGATTATGCTATGTCTAGGAACTCCTCTCAAGGTAGTGTGCTTCAAGTCGTAGGTGATAGTGGTAGGTCTTATGCTTTTACATCTTTAAAAAATGGTAGTTTTGATAGTGTATTTGAGAGATTAGATACTCCTACTACATCAGCGAGTTTTTCTGCCCCTTCTGGAACTATGAATACTCATTTAATAAAATATAGGCAAGAAATGTCATTTACAATTAATCAATCTTAACAGACCGTAGGTCAGTTGTTCTTTGAACTACTCGTTTCAAAACTAAAATTAATATATTTATTATTACAAATGGGAAATAAAAAAGGATTAATCTGGTATTGTATTTTATTTACAGATGAAACTAAAACAGAAATATTTAAAACTCTAAAATGTAATACTATAAAAGAAATGGCGTATTATCTAGATTTACCTTCTCAAACTATTAGAAATTTTTATCATAAAAATATTAAAGCGAGAGGTGTATTAAAATATTGTAATATCACTCAGAATTTGAAACTGTAGGTGGGAAATATTCATCATCACTTTCAGTATCATCATAAATTAAATTAGGTGGTTCAATATATTCATCTATTATATCACTATATTCAATAATTTTGTCAGCGACTTTAATTATTGTTTCTAATACTTCTATTAATTCTGGTTTATCAGATTTCATTATAATTTCTTTTATAAAATTTATCTCTAATATATGATTTCCAGAAACACTCATTTTATTATAGTCAATAAAATAATCTTATCATTTTATAATACTGTTATTTTTGTTAAGTGTATTTATACATAAAATATAAATTTGAAAACGCTATTTACATACATAATTTATAGTTATTTGTAAAGTTTTTGTGATAGTTTAGTGTTTTATAAAGTTTTCTCGTTCTAATAGAATTATATATTTATATTTGTAATATATATTACAAAGTAATGGCAAAGAAATCTAAGAAATCATCCCCATCTAAGAAAGATAAGATTGATAAGACAGCGTCTAATTATAAGAGTTCTTTTAAACAGAAATTAGTTAGTGATGCTATGTCTGGTGGGGATAATGTTAAATCTACAAAATATTATGTAGCGTATAATCGCGAATTAAATACTTTCTTTGAAGGTAATTTATCTAAGGTTGCTAAATTATTAGGTTCTAACCCTAAAACTATTAAAGATAGATATGATAAACAAACTTATAAAAATCTTAAAGGTTTTGAAATATATAGATTTGAAAATCCAGAAGGATTTGTAAAGTTTAAAAAGCATATCGTAAAACCGGATAAAGAAAGTTCTAAGAAAAAAGAAAAACCTAAGGAAAAGAAACCTTCATATACTATCATATCTGATAAATCTAAAGATGTTAAATCAAGTAAATTCGGTGTTGAGAAAAACTCTTTCTCATTAAAGTTTGAAAATGGTTTAGATGTAAAAGATTTAGATATTATGATTGCTGACCTTCTTGATAGGGTTGTTAAAGAACAAAAATTAACTGAAAATGATTATATCCGTATTGTCATTTTAGATGATAATTTAGATATGTCTATGGGTGGTGTTGTATCTACTCCATTAATTAAAATTAAGAATTTTACACCTAAAAATCTATTTAATGTTTTAGAAAAAATATCTACTTCTGATGAAGCGTGGGAGATTACTTCTGATAGTGTATTTGTTGTAGAAAGTGTCCGTAATTTTACTGGTATGGGTAATAAGGATGGATTTACTGGTGATAAAAATGATTATGCGCATTTCAAAAGAAGTGTCATTACAATTAAAAATGATGATGATATGTGTATGGCAAGAGCAATCGTCACTGGAATATCATTATTAGTTGATAAACCTAATGTTATAGAACCTAATAAGAAAATAGGTCGCGTCGGTAATGATGCTTACCATCGCTGGAGATATATTAGTGGTGGTAGAAATCTTCAAACAGAACTCGCTACTGAATTACATTCGCTATGTGGTGTTGATATGGAAGGTGGTTGTGGTCTCGTTGAAGCATCTATATTTAATGAATATTTATTTGATAAATATGGATTTCAAATATGTATCTTTGACCTCGCTGGTAAAAGAGTTGTTTATCCAGATATTAATGACCCTACTTATGAACCAGTTGAAAGAGAATGTTGTATCTATCTATTATATAATAATGATTTAAAACATTATGATTTAATCAATAGTTATAAAATGTCTGGATTTATGGAGAAAACAAATTTCTGTCATTATTGTAAATCTTTCTATCGTAGAGAAAATGAACATAGTTGTAAATTTAAATGTTCTGTCTGTTGTGAAAAAGTTTGTGATAGTATTGATTATTTCCATAATTGTAAATTAAATAAAGAAAGACCTAAATTTGCTTATGAATGTAAAAATTGTTGTCGTTTCTTCGCTACTAAGTGTTGTTATGATAATCATTTAAAAATAAATTATAAAAAAAATGGTGATGAAATAAAATCTGTTTGTGATAGAATATGGAAATGTCATAAATGTCATAAAACTATTACTGATGATAGTGAAGATAGAAAAAAAACTCATATCTGTGGTCAATTCAATTGTTCTAATTGTAAAAGAGATGTTATGCCCGGTCATAAATGTTATATGATGCCTAAACCTATTCTTAAACCTTCTGATAAATATATATTCTTTGATTTTGAAAGTGATATTAGTGGTCAGTGTCATACTGTAATGTATTCTGTATCCGCTTACTTTGATGACCCAGTTGATAAATATATCATTCATCATAATATTGATGAGTTTTGTAAATGGGTATTTAGAGAAGAACATAAAGATTATACTTTACTCGCTCATAATGGTAAAGGTTATGATTTTCAATTTATATTAAAATGGATTATTCAAAATATCATTTCATCTGACCCTCCACAATTAATCAAAGCGGGTTCTAAGATTATGTGTATGATGGTTCCTAAATTTAATATTAGATTTATTGATAGTATGAACTTCGTTGCTGGAGCACTCGCTTCATTCCCCAGTATCTTCGGTATTAAAGAATTAGCGAAAGGGTATTTTCCTCATTGGTTTAATACTATTGATAATTGGTCTTATGATGGTGTTATGCCTCCATATGAAATGTTCCGTGCTCATAATTTCAAAGATGAAAAGAAAAAAGAATTTGATAAATGGTATTGTTTCCAGAAATTAAAAAATTATCGCTGGATACAACATAATGAAATGAGAAAATATTGTATCTCTGATGTTAATATCTTACAAAAAGGTATGTTAAAATTTAGAGAATTATTCTTAAAAGTCGCTAATATTGACCCTCTTAGATATATTACTATCGCTGGGGTTTGTATGACTATTTATAGACATTATTATATTGACCCTACTTTCCCAGAAAGACATATTAAACTTCTTGAAGATTTAGAAGGTGAAAATAATTCTGATATTAAAAAAGAAATTAAATCTAAGTTTCAAGAAGAAACTAATGAAAATGTATTTGAAAGTAAATTATTCGGTTGTTATGATTATGAATTAATACAAAAAATTCGTCCAGCATTTTTCGGTGGTAGAACTAATGCCGTTAAGTTAATTCATAACTTTAAAAATCATTATGAGAAAAATGATAAAGGACAAAATGTAAAAGTTTATGATGAAGTCGGTAGATATGCGGATATTACTTCTCTATATCCTACAGTTCAATTCTATGATAAATACCCTATCGGACATCCAGAAATATATGGTGCTAAATATATCAATAAGTTTTATAATAAAGTTATGATATCTATTAAGAAAAAAAGATATTTCGGTTTTATCAATTGTGCTGTTAATCCACCTAAAAATCTATATCATCCAGTATTACCTCATAAAACTGATAAATTAGTATTTGATTTACGTTCTAAGGAAGGCACTTGGGCGACTAATGAATTATACAAAGCAATTGATATGGGTTATGAAATCACTAAAATAACTGAAATTATACATTATAAAGAAACTACTACTGATTTATTCAAAGGTTATGTTAGTAAATTTCTAAAATTAAAAGAAGAAGCATCTGGTTATCCAGACCACATCTCTAAATATGAAGGTAAAATTAGTGATGAAGCATATGATAAATTAAAAGATAAACATATAAAAGATTATTATGATAGAATGGGTATTCTATTAGATAAAGAAAATATTATTCGTAATGATGGTATGAGAGCGATTGCTAAATTATGTCTTAATTCTTTATGGGGTAAATTCGGTCAAAGAATTAATTTAGGTCATTCTGTTATAGTAAGTCAAAAAGAACAATTCTTTAAAATTATTGAAAATAAACAACATACAAATATTCAATTTACTGAATTAAATGAAAATTGTATGGAAGTATCATATGAGATTAAAGATGAATTTGTTAATAATGATTATTCTACTAATATCGGTGTCGCTGCTTTCACTACTTCATCTGCTCGCTTAAGATTATATCAAGGGTTAGAATATCTTAATCGTCAAGTATTATATTTTGATACTGATAGTATTGTCTATAAATATAATCCTAATGATAGTTTATGTGATAGAGAATTAGTATTAGGTGATTATCTAGGTGATTGGACTGATGAATGTGATGGTTTTGAAATGTGTGGAACCTTCGCTTCTGGCGGTCCTAAGAATTATACTTATCGTCTTAATGGTAAAGAGATAAAAGGTATTGATAATAATTTAGTCAAATATAAGAAAAAAATATATGATGAATATGATTATAAAATTAAAGTTAAAGGTCTTAATTTACATTACTCCGCTAAACTTGCCGTCAATTATCATAGTGTAGTAAATTCTATTATAGACAAATATGAAAAAGGTATTACAGACGGCGCTATCCCTATTCAATTTGATATGTTGAAAAGAGATAAGTTTTGTAATATCATAAATAATATGATGGTCAAAAATTATCAAGTAGTTTATACTAAGAGAAATGTTTTATCTTCTGATGAAGACGGTAATATTGATACAACCCCTTTTGGATGGGAAAATTAACAGACCGTAGGTCAGTTGTTCTTTGAACTACTCGTTTAATCTAAAATATTTTAATATCTATAGATAATATAAATGAACCACTTAATTAAAAATCAAATTAAAATCTTAGGAAAAAGACATATTAGTGATGTTGAATTCGGTTTGTTAAATGAAAAGAA
>JGI24006J15134_10000742_pt1 | contig 19634 bp, 14 predicted proteins | sample LinPmetageLP53_FD_15134 | JGI IMG/M metagenome (IMG submission 15134)
GAACCTACGAAAGGCTTATAAAGGGCCTCCCCCTAATTAACTATGCACTGTTGTCCGATTATGAAAATCAAGACAATACTCAGGGTAAAGCCGAGTATGCTTGTGTTGGAGATAAGTGTGAAATCTGAGGAAAAATATGGAATTTGAAACTGATATAACGGGATATGGGCGCAAGATGGGGATGGACGCAGGTCTAACCTCGGAAGGTAGAATAGATTCAGTAGTTAGACTAGGTGAAGAAACTGTAGCTAATTATGGAGGGATGCAACCAGCAGGAACTGTTTCTGTTAGAACAATGAATCCAGCCAATGGTGAATCCTCAGGCGGTACTGGACTATCGGGTGACTATGCTCCTACATATGGTAGAGATGATATGCAAATAGGAAACCCAAGAGGCGGAACCAACCAAACATAAGGAGATAAAATATGGCACTAACTTTAAACGATGCATACGCAGGCGCACAACAAACGCAATACAACCCACAACCAACTGGGTTTTATGCAAGTACTCAAATTGCAGCAACAGACGCAGGCGCAACAATCATGGATAACGAAATGGATGAAGACTTCGATTCATTATGTACAGTAATAGCAAATCCGGCAGTACACACAGGTGATGTGTATGATGCAGCAGTTTACGTTGATGGTACACTAGTAACAATATTACATGACTGTGATGGAACACAACCTGTAGATGTAGTTGTACCAAAAGGTACATATATAAAAGTTATCATGTCTAATCAAACAGACACTACATCAAATTTATGTCAAGCATATGTTATAATCAGACCACTACAAGGTAGTTCTTCAGTTTAGTTATCTTGTTGGGTTATATACTCAGCTAAGGTTGGTGGTTTTTTATTTATATTTAACCCTATAGAAAACGAACTAGGAGAGAACGATATTTTTTTACCTCTTACTCTATATGCACCTGAAAATTCAGGACTATCAGTTTCTATTCTAATTATATCATTTTCACTAAGGTAGGCTCCCTCAAAGGTTTCTATACCATATTCAAACTGTGCCTCTAAATTAGCTCTAAATAACTTCTGAGCAAAATCCTGACACTCAGCCGGCGATAACAAAGCCTCATTAGTTACTTCTAAATAAGTTCTATCGTAAGCAGCCAAAGCCCCTTCATGCACATATGTACCCTTTACACCACTACCGTTAACTATTATAACAGTAGGTATTTTTTTATTAACTATTTTTAAATCAGTAATATTTTTATCAGAACCGAAAACAAAATTAATAGTAGATGAAGACAATTCCGATTCTAGCTCTATAATCAACTGAGACATACTACCATCATCAACAATACGAGCTATATTAGGTCGTGGTATATCACCACTATTATCCACAGCTCTACTAATCAAGGTCTTTATTATATCTAAGACGCCTAACGTACCCCTTAAAGGGGGGTTAGATGAGCTCACTGTGGGCGTAGTATCGCCTATTATATCTGTTCCTATTTTTGTGCTTAGTTGGGCTTTACTAATGGCTTTACGAATAGCATTACCTACGGTTAGACCATCTAGGTTATCCTCTTCGGTTAATGCAATTTTAGCTTTACCGGGGTCTCCACCAAGAACCATATAGCCTATAGCATCTTGAGCATATATTTCAATCTCATCAAAATCTTCTTTAATTCTTTTTATCCAACCTCTAAATATAGGTACTGAATCATACTCATTTAAAAAGCAGGTAACTTCTTTATTCCATAACTTTTTATAACCATCTTGCTTTAAAGGTAGTTTAAACTGTAATGTAGCTGCCGTTAGACCACCAGTACTCTGGTATTGTCCATCTATATAATCAGTATCTACGCCTTCTATTCTAATACTAGGAGTAATTTCGCTCATTCTCTATTCCTCCTAATGGGAAGATATCAGTCATCAACTTACCACTAACATCTAATAAAGCTATTTCTTCTACAATCATAGTAAACGTATACTTAAGAACCTTACGAGGTCCACCTAAACCACTAGTTTCATTTATATTTTTAACATATCCCCAAAATCTAACATAAGTACCGTCCTTTTGTTTCTCATCCCAGTATATTCTAACGTTCTCAGCTTGTATATTTCTCATTCTATGTAGATAGTCATAAGTGCTTCCAAGTGAGGTAGTAGATACAGAAGCTGATGTTTCATCACCCAATGCTACACTACTAAAACCAATCTCTTGTAATTGTATACCTGTCTTAGTAATAAATGCCTTTCCCTTTCGAGTAATAGCCGTATAGAAATTACTGGTTCTTCCTATAGATACGTCTGAAGTAATAGGTATACCATTTAAGTTGTATGCACTGTCATCACTTTCGGTATTAATAGCAGTAAAACCTTGGGTAGCATCTAAAACATTCCACAACTCTGGATGGAAATCATCACCACCCCCATTCGTGGACGCTACAGCTAGTGCACCACTTATAGTAATAAGTAAAGGATATTTAGCTGTTTGGTACCAAGCATCTTTCAATGTTTTACCTGCACCACCAACGGTAGTATAATCTTTGAATCCATATTGATTAGGGAAAGCCGCAGCTATACCTGCATCTACAGGATTCATATGAGCACCCGCAGAAGTATATAATTTACTTGCTCCGGGAAATACTTCATAGAAGTTAATACGTCTAAGCATTACAGACATATCGCTTGCAGCCGGGTCCATATAATTAGGACTTACTTGCTCACCAAAACCTAAGTACAGTGCGTCAGCACCATCAACATAACCATTAGCGTAAGTATTATTAGCGGTTATTTTACTTACCCATACGTTCTGTAAGTCAATATCACTACCAGCATCAGTAAGTATTTGAGCAATATAATTGTAAGCTCCTACATCATTTCCATCTATGCTAGCACCACTCATTGCTCCGGTTATAATACCAGCAGCTGAGGTGAGAGTTACAGTTGAACCATACTGAGTGTAGGAACTACCAGTTGTCGACCCCGTACACGCCATAATAGCAGTAGTAAAGGAACCACTAGGGTCACTAGCAGTATTTGAAACACCCGGCTCCATACCTCCATATAATTCTTCCATCTTAATTGAACTCCAATCTAAAGGCATATCAAACGTAATGTAACCCGGTTTAGTAAAGGAATTACTAATTGTTGTATATTTTTGGTTACTAGTGTCTCTATATTCTAGAGTTGATGCAGTAGTATCTTGGAAATCTAAAGGAACCCATTCGCATTTTTGTCTAACAGTTCCAGATTCTTCAACCCGCAGATAAGAAACACCAGCTATATTTAAACCAGTATCAACCAAATCTTCTAAATTACCAGATAAACGATACGAACTACCTTCCCACCAAGGACTACATTGTAAGAATATTTCATTAGTCTTGGAATCCCATAAGCATAAAAAGTATTCATTAGCAAGCCTATCACCATTACCCCAAGTATCATCCCAATCACCAAACTTAGCAGTATTCATACCACTTAGATTGACCATACCGACAGCATCTGTACTATTATTATTAAAAGCTTGTGTACTAAAACCCTCAGTATAACATCCCGAAATTGGTACACCAGCAGTAGCTTGCATTGCATCAAACTTAGTACCCTTTTGCATTGTTGTAGTAGTTCCAGCGGCACTAAAATCAATAACAGGTGTTATTCGGGCTATAGTAACAGCATTACCACTTAAAGAACTCGTGTAAGATACACCACTAGATGGTTCGACTGAATTTCTTACTAAATGCATTGTGTCATTAAATCTACCAAAATCATCCAAAGGAAATTGATTGGTACGCTGATTAGTAGCATCTGAAGTAGCACTACTCCACCACCAATTAGCTTCATCAGTTCTAGCAGCTGCACTACCAGTGCCAAAAGGAAGAGTGTATCTAATGGGCGCAACGGTCTTACCGTTGGCATACTCACCTATACCTTGAGGTCTCGGTGCATAAGTGTAATAGACAGGTTGTGTAGCAGACGATGTCTTAGTGCTTGAAGTAAACTTACCAGAATCTAAAGCACCAGCTGAATCTCCCCACCGTTGATAATCTACACCAAAGAATCCTTTTCCATTATCATAATAGTAGTAGCTATTAGATATATTAGATGCAGAAGGTCTACTTTGAGAAAAATCTAACGTTATATATCGTTGCGAATTATCCACAGATTTATAAGGGCTTCCTGCACTTACATAAGTTATAGCTCGCATAAGTGAATCTACTCTACTCTGAGCTACTACAAATATTTTTAAATTGTTTAAGGCTTGAAGCCTTGTGAAATCTGTAGAATTACTACCAGTAATCTTAGGATTAACATATTTGACACTTAGTACTTGAGACACTGAAACTCCAGTCCCAAAATCAACTTGAAAACTACCAGTCATAGAACCAGTAGCAGTAGGTAAATTTACTGTTGACTTTTTAACTACTACACTATATCCAACTTGTTGCTGCCCCGGCATAGTACCTACATTACCCCCTGCCGTAGGTAGTGCACACATTGCTTCCACTTCCACCGTTATAGGTGAAGGTGCATAAAGAATTTCAACATCGGTAAGGGTAGGTGGAATTGTAATATAAATATTATGAGGTCCTTCAGCACTGAAAATACTATTGTCAATACCACTTTTCATATTTCTAGCTTGAACTCTTAAATTAGCAGTAGCCTTATTATCATTAACTACCAAACCTAGGACACCATCTGCACTATTATCTTGACTGACTGGTGCTAGTATACCTGTATAAGCAGAGTCTGCTTCGTTTGACCAATAACGAGAAGCAATGCCATCTGAATTAATAGTTTGTATTACGGGATTAAATGTGTTACCTGTCTTGTTATACGTGTGGGAAACAACTACTGTATCTCTTGGTTCTGTAAATTGAACCCATTGATAGTTTGCTTCATCTTTTTGGTTAGAAGTACCATCATCCCAATCTACGTATACTGCCCTTATAGTGGGTTTTTTAAACGATAATTTAGCATACACTTCTGTATTGGCTGTACTTGTTGTTATTACGCTTGTTGCGCCTGAATCTGAATACCATGTTAATCCCATATTTTTAAACCGTAGTGGCCCTCCATCCTATAGATTGTGATAAACCTAGAGATGCCTTATCATAACCTCTTATATTGTGATAATCCATAACGAATAGCCTAGCGCTGTGTGTTATATTTCTATCATTGGCAGCATCACTATCTAAAATATCGACTGTACTAAACACATATTCGTTAGAAGTTTCTGGAATTTCCCATGCTTTAGTATAAATAATAAATTCCTCTACCAATCCCGTAGTAGTTCTATATGTAGAGGTACCACTACCACCGATAGTAAAGTCAGCAGATGTAGTTTGGAGAGTACTTCCTGTACTAGTATCCTCTAACACTCCATTTATATATAATCTAGCCTTTTCTGGGTTAGAAGAACCCGTATTTAAAGTTATTATAATACTAGCTGGTGTGGTTTCATCACACAAAATAGTTGTGGTTCCAGTAAGAGCTATATCTGCTCCTAATCTAGCTACAATTTTATCACTAGCATTTTTAAATAATTCGAAATTACCTGCCGCAGTACCCAATGCCGTCGTTTGGTTGGCTACATAAGATATTGCATTATTATCAGCAGCTGAAGGAGTCCAGTGAGCTACTAAAGTAAATTCACTTTCATTAGTTAAAGCTGTATTTACTCCCTTTGGTATTATTATAGAACCACTTTCAGCAGTTGAGGCAGATAATTTAGCTGCATAACCAGCTTGTCCTTCAATAACTCCTCTTACATCCACACCTACAGTAGCTGCACCAGTTGTTTGAGCAGTTACGTTGTGGTATGTATAAGCTGGAGCTGGAGTTGGAACTACAGCTTCATTTAGTGGTACCCATAATTTGGCTTTGTGATATTTACTATCAATATTATCATCTATCATTAACATCCGATACCATATATCATCAGCATTATCTTCTTCCCAAGTGAATCTAACTGCATTTAAGTCTTCATTTGTTAATTTGTATAGATTAGTGTCTTTAGCTAATAAATCATAAGCAGGAGCCACTGAAAGATTTGTAATTAGAGGAGGGTGGTCTATATATTTCCAATATAAAGTAGGTCTTTTTTCAGTAGTAGTAGAGTCATCTTCTTCAAAAATAGAGTAATTAGTTAATTCGAAATCAGTAGGTAGGTAATATAATCCCATTGGGAAATTATCATTAGGTTGTGTACTACCATCTGTAACAGCGGGAGTGACATCTAAATGTAAAAAACTATTATTAATAATATTGCTTATAGCCAAAGCACCTCCATTAGGATTTGATTCATCCAAGGCACCTTCACCAAAATCTTGGTTGGTAATAACGGTTTCACTATCTAATGCAGGTACCAAATCCCATTCTTTAGTATATCTACCCGATAAACCACCAGTTGCCACAGAACCAGTAGCATAACTATATACATATTCATTAAAAGTACTGCCCGAATAGTTACTTACCGTAGGTGTTTGATTTATTATGCATATATTTTCATAATTACGGGCGCTCGTCGTACTAGGTGTATCAAATGTCATACTTAACCAATACTTCTGAGGACTTATCCATAATCTAGGCATTAAATTATCAGTTGTAAGTAAGCTTGTTCCATCATTGGCGTAAGTACAGTTACTAGTAAATGTAACTTCTGTACCATTAATGGGTGAATCTACGTCTAATTGTAATTGTGTTTTTGCTGAACGATTGACAGCAGCAGCACCATCCATTGAAGCTCCCATTGTATAAAGAATATATCTTTCATTGGGGTTGTTATAATTAAAAATAGCAGTGTCTTCTACTATTAGACTAGAACTACTTCCAGTTCCGAGTACCTTTGTACTAGTCATAATATTTTCACGATATTCCCAACCAGTATAAGCAGTAGTATTCCAACCAAATACTTGAGGGGAAACACTTAACTTAATATATCCCTTTTGTCGGAACCCATCATTATTCATAAACACACTACTTCCTGTAGGTATAGAAATACCCCTATTGTTCGTAGAAGGACTTACCGCTGTAAAAGTCCAGTTATTCGTAAGAGTATGACCAGTAAGTGCACCCCAAGATATGGTTACACCATTATTCAATGTATTTGTAGCCAACATAGTTACCGCTTCTGCTTCATATGAAACACCACCATCATCAGACCACTTAAAGGTGTCCGTCGCCCCGACGCCGTCTATAACAACCACATAGCTTTTATTAGTTTCTTGATTATAAACCTCTCCATCTGCGGTCATATCATTCAGACCGGGGGCTGTAGAAAAAGTTATACCATTAACTCCACCTGAGTCAGTTACTCTCATAGCAGCTCCAGATATATTACTAGTTGAAGTAGTACCTTCAACATAATATGTAGGAGCATATAGTTGAGAACCTAAAGTTTTAGTATTGGCTGTACCAGAGCTCTGGGTTACTAAACCACCTAACTCATAAGTAGAAGATGCCATATATAAATGAGTTATTTTATCTGGTTTCACTGGATTGTTTTGAACAGTAGTCATACTATCGGTATTAAAATGGTTGAATAACACATAGCCACTGGCATCGGTAGCGTGTGAACTGTCACTCAAAGGCAAGTCTCCTTTGTTATCAAAACCTATACATATATTATTTCCTACGTCAAAAGTATGTAAATTAGCTTTATTAAAAAAGGGTTGTAATGTTCCACTACTATTGAAGGTGACGTCAGTTGCCGCACTAGTTGCCGTAGCCAAAACTGCGGCATTAGAACCATCGGTCATAGTAAGGGTTGTAGAATCTAGAATTTTAAAATATACAGAAGTAGCTGGAATGCCACTACCAGTTACCTTTATGTCATATTCATTGTTTGCATTTTTACTAGCTGCATTTTCCAGACGTCCAGCATCAAAAGCACCACTTTCAATCAAAAGTGATATTTCAGAAGAACCAGATTCCAAAGAACATAAAGCAACTTGGTCAACTAATGGCTCACTCTGAACCCATCCTCTTTTGTGGCTCGCACCATTGAACGGTGGTGTAGCAGCAGAATTACCAGACACCATTGCTGCGTAGGGTCCAGTGTACTGAGAAGATTGTATGGACATATTTGAGTTACCTACATTTGCAGTTATGTTGAGAACTTCTGGACCAAAGTTCATTAAATTAATATCATCTAAAAACATTTCTACTTCGGTAGCAGTTCCAACGGGTGCCCAAATATTATCACCATTTTTAATATCACCACTTGAACTACCACTTGTCCACGGATAGTTTTGTACCCATATAGTCATCACTGAAGGATACCATTCTGGTTTATCATTAAATGTATAATCAAGACCATCTTCGGGTCCACTATATGCAAAAAAGGGAGCACTTACACTAGAGTTAGATTCAACATTCATCTCAAAAGATGTAACATTAACACCCTCAGTACCTGCATTAATACTTGCTACAATTGCACCAGATGGAACAATTGCCCCAGCAGTGCCCGTAGATTGTCTTAGTCGCATACCTCTTACCAACGGAGCAGTCCCCACACCACTCATAGTCACAGTTTTGTCACCAGCTGTAAAAACACCATCAGTACTTGGAGTTATTTTTTGCGTTACTGGAAAAAATATATCTAAAAAGGGTAATAAAGTGTCATTCTCATTATTAGTAGCCCCAATTTGTTGATAACTATAAAGAGACCCAGTTCCTCCAGTCAAACCATCAGGACCAGCTGAACTCTGGAATATAACACGCATAGGTACACCTGCGGTTATAGGGTCATTTGTACTTGGATTAGTAGCAGAGGAAGGGGCGTAAGGTCTATTTGTCGAGCTTCCGCTATTATTAGACGCTTGTATATCTGTAAATATTCTATTATTAACCCATGATTGCATTGGTAATTTTTGCATTGGGTAAGGGCTTTGAAGAGAATGACTACCCTGCCATGTAGGTGTTACTCCCCATGCTAATTTATTTAATCCACTTAAATCTGATGTACCCGAAACTTGCGATATTCCTCCAGATAGTAGCATAGCTCGTGCATTTGCTGGAGTACCACTAAGAGTCATACTTGTTTTAGCAACAGGCAGCGCACAAGCCCACATTTCAGGAGCACTTCCAGCAACAGTGGGATTATCACCACCCAGTGAATTAACTAAACTACTTCCAAAAGTGTTTATAGTATAACCTCCCACTATGTTATCTCCCTTTTGATTACTATAGAAATTATTTAAACCATATTGAAGAAATTCATCTAATGTAGTTTGTGAACTCTTTGGTCTGTAGTTAGAAAATGTAACAGTAATTGAGCGTAAAAAAGAATTCTCAGTGTCTGTAAAAGCTGTCTTAGCTATAGTTCCAGACCCTTCTCCAGCATATGTAGAAAATGGACGAATTGCATTAGTAGCATAGTTTGACCCACCTGATATATTCAAAGGAAGATTAGGAGATAGTTTACTAACAAACATATTCATTTGTATTTCAGGAAGAACAGATTGCATACTCCCATATACATTGATACTACTCTCGTTGTTAACTTGAGAAGCACCTACATCAAACATCAAAGGAGGCATCGGTATATTATATATAGAAGCACGCATTACTTGGGGGTTTAGATTATTATCTCCGCCCAAATCATTTTGAATTAAACCATTGTAATCTGAATGTCCCCAATTGTGATAAAATCTCATTGATTGTCCTTCATTGGTAGATTGTTCAGTAGAAAGAGATACGGCAGTATAAATAAGAGGTGAACTTTCTGTTGCTTCATATGGATTTGACATCATCTTAGTAGATGCTACATCATCAAATATTGTATTAGTTGTATTAGCACCCGGAGTAGAGTCTATTTCAGGTCCTGCACTTGTCTGTTGTACAAAATTTATATAGCCTAATCTATCTAAAACAGCCAGTGCAAAATGCATATTCCAAACATCAGCCAGACCCCACATTCTCCAATTAGTTCTTTGTCCTCCTCTTTGTGCTGAGGTAGTATTCGTAGAGTCCTTTCTCATAATCCTATAAGCAGGACCTTTCCCAGACATCTGCCCTATACCTAACCTACGGAATTCTACATTATAGTGAGCATCTCTTTCAGCTTCTTCTAATCTCACACCCAGAATGGTTGATGAAGTACCACCAAATCTATCTGAATAGGGAACGCAGTTTCTAATAAATCTTCTATATTCTTTATCATTAGTATAATTACCGGTCATTTTTAAATATGCTTTTAAATCAGCAACTAATATGTAGGGTTTACTGTAACTGACAATAGAGTTAGCTCCTAATCTAGATATACTTTGGTGATAATTACTACCTTCAAAGTTTTCTCCTCTTTTAGGAACCTGACTTGTAGGTCTTGAGTTATATATTGCTACTTTATCTCCCACAACTACTGCATCAGAAGCAGTAGAACCTTGACGTGTAGCTAAATTATAGCTACCTTCTGCCAATGTTACCTGTGGGTTTAATTTATATAATAGTAAAGATGGGTTTTCTCGTGCAGAATTACCAGAACTTTCGGTACAAAACACAGATAAAAAACCACCACTAAGGTCACCTGCACCATATGGTGGCAAGTCTGGAGAAGAACCAGAAAGTACAAACATATTTGTATCACTTCCAGTCGATAGTCTAAAAGTCTTAGTACCAAGTCCATCAGCAGCTTCAGCTAAATCTTTAAATTCGGGCTTAATATTAATACCCGTAGTTATATTTTGTTTTTTATAAAACGTATTTCTTTTAACGATTTCTATTGCACTCATACTATACCTCCAAACGAATCAATTCCAATACTGACGTTTTTTAAGACCGTTCTATTAGAACCCATTATACTTTGGGTTTGCATACTATTTAAAACCTCTCCTGACGAGTTAGGGAAAAATAACTCTGGTCCTTGTTCTCCGACTAGATAAGGATGGTTTGCGTTAGCCATACCACCACTAGCCATAGCCTGAACATATCCACCAGATGCACGCCCTTTGTACGCTTCTATACCCTTCTTTGCGAGGTAACCTGCCAATAGTAGTCCACCCATTCCAGTTGCCACTCCAAGAGCTCTCCATCCTATTCCTGCCATACCAGCCGCCCCTAATTTGGTAGCCATTGTACTTGCACCTACCTGCGCAGCAGCAGCAGTAGTAGCTGCATTACCCACCGCTAACCACGAAAGGGCAGTCAGAGGTAATACTGAATTTAATATCCTCATATATAAAATAACTTTAAGCATGTCCGGTCCTATTATGTTAAGAACCTCCATCATAACTTTTAGAGGCATAGCCATCAAATGTAACATATTTGTACTAAACATCCCAGCTTCTGCAAATTCACGAAGTATCACTATCATTTCAGCTACAAGGTCAGTAAACATCATAACACCGTTAGTACCAACATTTTGTATTTCTTGACCCAATGGAGTTAATCCCTTTACAATACCATCTTCTATAACTACAAACATCCCTTGTAGTGTTTTAACCGCATTAACTAAAGCTTCATGGAAACCATTAATAAATTGAGTTCCTTCATAAGTAGCATCTCTGTATGCAAAAATAGAAAATATAGATGTTTTAAATATCTGAATTTGGGCTTCAAGCGATTCATTTTGGATTGTCACCATCTTATCTAATTCCCCACCAGCGTTAGCTGTAGCTTCTACAGATGCAGTGAATTCGTCAGATGCTTGAACTAAATGAATAAATGCTGTAGCACCTCTAACGTTTAAATCCTCTATCAATGTAGTTAATAGTTCAGTATTGGTAACGTCTTCTCCTACTGCATCAGCGAACTGAGAAGCTATCTCAGTTAATTGCAGCATTTCACCATTGGCCCCTAAAATCTCCACGCCCATCTTACGGAAACCTGCCGAAGCATCCATAGCACTCTCAGCAAATTCTGCTAAAGCTTGTCTTAAACCACGCCCTGCTATACCAGCCTCTAAAGCTCTATCAGTCAATACCTGTAAAGCCCCTAGTAACTGCTCTATAGACTGCCCTGTAGAGGTAAAGAAAGGCATAGCGAACTTAACAGCGCTTGCTAAATCTTGCCATTCAATAAGAGATTTCTGGATAGCAAATGCGAACTGGTCAGTTAATTTAGCTGCTTCGCTAAATTCCATTCCATAACCTTTTATAACTTGTGTGGTTAGTTTTGCTAAAGTATTGTGGTCACCTTGTACAGCCATAGATAACTTAAGTGTGTGTGGTAATAGTGCAGCTGCTTCGTTTGCTGTTAAACCAGCAGATGCAAGTTGGTAAAGACCAGATGCACCATTTTCTACAGCTAAACCATACTGGTTACCGAATTTAAGAATATCATTACCTATATCGAACAAGTTAGAATTAGTTTGATTAAAAACAGAATTAGCATTTAATAGCTCTCTTTCAAAAGATATCAATTCTTGAGAATATTGATTTAATTTATATCCAAAGGCAGTTAAGAGTGCTATCGAATTACGTAATGCATTATTAAAACCTTCCTTTATTTCATGAACACTACTTCTAAGAGCTTTATTTAATTCTCTTGAAGCTGCTGCTTCAGCCATCATTTCTCTTGTTACATCACGAGTAGCATTATCTATTTTCTTTAGTATTTTAACATCCCGCTCCTCTAACAGTACTTTCGTTTTTAATTCAGGGATTAATTTATCTCTTAGCTTAGTTGCACGTTCTCCTTCTCCCTCCATATTCTTATCTAATGCTTCTAATTCCATAACAGAATTAGTAAGTAAAGCTCTACTACCTTCTAGTTGTTCCTGAACTGTTTTATTAATTAAGGCACGTTCTTCGCCTTTAAGACTCATATACCTTCTAGTTATTGTTTCTAATTTATTAGCACCACCTTCGATATTCTTCACATCAAATACCTTGCCTAATTTACTATTCTTTCCTAGGGCTGCTTGAGTACTAGCAAATGCTTTGCCTCCTTTAGCCATTTTAGAAAAAGATGAAGATAGTGATTGACTAGTTGCCGCGTCCATTTTCTTAATAGAAGAAACAACACCTTGAGCTAGTGTATCATTCATTAATTTAGCACTATTCATGGTTATTTTCTGTAACCCACTAAACTCTTCTTTTAAACGCCCTTCTTGTGACATAGCATTACGCTTTTTCAGCATAGCTAATCGAGAATACATGCTCTCTACACCCTGAAAAATAACTCCAGCGGACTGTTGCATAGCCTGCGGGCTAGGAACAGCCAAACCAATCGCTACACGCGCCGCAAATACTTGTCCTGCAAAACCCATCTAAAGTCCTTTAAATGTCAAATTCTTTTTCAATCCCTGCATATCCTCATACTTTCTTCTCGTCTCTAAGTATTTAGTATACTGAGCACGTATTTGAGGATTATCTTTTGCCATTTCACTTACCTGCCTTTCCGTATATCCATCCATTGAGTGGAAATTTTCATGCTCTGCATAAGCATTTAATAAACCAGTTAATTCATTACGTGATGTATTCTTTATATCTGTCCATGACATCCTTAAGTGTTTCATTAAGGGTATATAAAGCATCACCGCATCAGGCGATTCTAGTATCAGTCGCGAAAACTTTCATTAGTCACTTGTTCCGTTCCTAAAATATTATTAGATATTGCATATCTTAAAGTAGTAGGGAGTAGGGACCATTGTTCGCTCGTAATTACCGGGCCTTCTGGGTTCTTTTCATTAGCTTTATTTATCATTTTAATTACTCGTTTAGAGCCAATCTCTTGATAAACACCCATTTTTTCGTCTTCACTCATATCATCAGAGACTGCGGTTAATTTAGGTTCTTCACCCTCAGTTAATTCGCAATATTGGAATTCCATTAATCTGCCTCTAAAAACAATTTCGTTTATTGTGACCTCATCAGTGAGGGCAACTAGTTCGTCCATTGACCAAAATTTCTTTTCTGTCATTTTTTATTTTTCCCGAAGGGAACTCATGTTCCCCTCATTATTAGTGTTAGTTTTATATATTAGCGCTTGTAATTGCTGTAGTATATTGATATAACCAGAACTGTGGCGTAATATACGACATCAGGTCTAATGTTTCATCCATAGTACCATCAGTATTTACAGTAACAGTATGTGATTGAACACAAGCACCAAGAATAGATACCATCTCATTGACGCTATTTTCGTTTGGTGTAATAAGTTCTACGAATATTCTATAACCGTGCGTAAATGTAGGTTGTTCTAAACCATCCCATGCAGAGTTATTACCAGATACACCGTAACGCGCATCGTTATATAAAACATCCCATGTATTATCAACCTTTTTACGGGTTAGGGTTAGTGTTGTTTCCTTTTTAATTTCAGCTTTAGTTTGAGAACGCATACCAAAGTAAGCAATATCCTCGTCCATAGCTCCAATACTCAATTCACAAGAAGTTACTGCACCTTGTTCGGTACCTCCTCCGGTGAGGTTAGTAGCTACTAAATAATTAGTATCAGCATTTGTGTGTGGAAATGATGATGGTGTCGTGATAGAGCCAGCGTTTTTATTAACTCCTATACCATAAGTACCATTTTCGGTAGCTAATTTAATAGCTACATCTTTACCTAAGAAAAATGCCATATTATTAGAGCTCCGCGATTGTAGTTAAAGCAGTATCAAAACCTGTTAAATCTCCCGATGGGGTAGATATACCGGGTGTAACAGAAGAAGTAAACTCAATAGTCTCCTCGGTTACGCCATCTGCATTAAGGGACACTGTATGTCCAGTCATCTGTGCGTTCTTTACTGTGAAAATCTCTCCACCAGTATTATTTTTTAGCATCATGTGTAATCTATATCCTGAGCAAGTAAGTGTTGTACTACTTTTTTCGAGTACATTGTACATCCACGTAGCGCCATCTGATAATTTTGCTGTGGTCCCACTATATACTACTCCAAAGCGTGCTCCCATACGGAGTGCTTCGGTACTTCCGGCGATAAAGTCGCTGCTTGTGTTTGGTCCGTTAAATATCACGTCCCAAAAATTGTTATACTTTTTTCGTGTAATCGTAACAGTTGTTTCTTTTCTAAGTTCTACCTTTTGCATAATCTGGGCTTTACCTAAAAAAGGACCAACATCTTCATCCGATACACCAATGGACAGGTCAATACCTGTCACGTCGCTAATGCTACCACTTAGTATAGTTGCGTCGTTTACTAATGGTGGTATACACGCACCAGAAGCAGCAGAACCTGCAATTACTAATATATTAAGTCCATTGTCAACTTCTATGAACTGAGTGGCCCCAGCACCATTGTCGTTTGTTGCGGACTCTGTTGTGATATATGCATCAACATCTCTTCCTAGGAAATATGTCATATTTTGTTTCTCCGTTTTTTATTGTCTTTCAGTACAGACATTCCATTCGTTACTAATAAAGTAGTGCTCTCTAGTATTTAAGGCTTGTGCCTACTTCTTGGTTTATTGACCAAAACCTGCCGTACCAAGTCTTCTTGAAGTAAGGAATGGTGAAATCGATACATTTTCTCCCTTTACTCTATTTGAATCTTTCCAATTATCATAATCTCCACTTGCTTTCCCAGTTGGTCCCCATATACCTAAAAATCTTTTACGAGGTCCTCCGGGTGGTGCTGTTTGTCTACCATCACCAAATGTCCACTCTTCAGACTGTAGTGCTGTAGAAGTAGTACCTTCGGGAACTGACTTTTTCCATTGTGTACTGAGACGATTACTTTCTTCCATCATCTTAGTATAGAAAGTAGCGAACTTCCCTTGGAATTCCCTTCCGTTTATAGCCTTTCTTATTTTGACCTCTAAACCACCAGCTACAGCTCTTTCTGATAATCCTATTATTCCAGCATAACCACCAGCATCGTGAACGTTTATATGCATACCGTCTACAATGTTTGATATACCTGCGGTTTCATTCATTGTACTTACTAGCTTAACACGACCCGCTATCTTAACTGATTCGTCAATTGCATATTGTTGTAATTTCCCGAATTTCTTGTCTATATCTATTGTACCTTTTAATACATGGTTCTTCGCCCACTTACGTGCAGCATTAGCTAAGGTGTCTTGATTTATAACATATACACCCAATGCTCTATATTGGGGTATTCCCTTTCCTAGATAATTTATAGTGGTTGGTTGCATTATTACAAAACCTTGATAATTGTTTCCTAAATTTTGATGTTCGAGAAAAGATGCACCGGGTTTTATACCGCCATTGTTAGCCATCTTAGATTGTGACGCTAGTTCTTGAGCTCTTGACAACAATCTCCTTACTTCAGAATCCAATGTGTTTGTTGTACCAATAGTAAACTGTGCATGTAGGGACATGTGGGTTTCATTATCTGCCACCATATATGCATTTTGATTAATAACTGGTGTATCAACAAGGTCTATTCCAGACGTAGCAAAAGTATCTGACTCTGCGTATTTTTCAAAAATGGCTGTGTTTACTTTATCAATTTGGTTAGTTACTTGTACGGAGAATTTCGATTGTGCGTCTATTACATCCTTAAAAACAGAAGAGTCTGTAGTTTTAGTTAAGAACTTATTGGCTGGACTACCTACCCCCATTTCAAATGCAACCGTTTTAGAAGCTAATCGGGCTCCTCTTGTTCCACCGGCCTCTCCAACTAGACCAGTCGTTATTTGTTTAGTTCCGGGTTCATTAGCAAAATACATATCAAAACTTTGACTGCTAAGTTGACTTAATTCAGAATCAGCACCCAAGCCCATCTTTTTAACATAATCATCCGGTTTTAACATTGCATTTCCTCCCTGTAGGTGTATGTTTTTTTCATCACCACTTTGAGCATACCTACCTAGTATTAACATTTCCAATTCCGCAATATCATTTTGCTTGAATTGGCGTTCTCCAATAGCGTTAGTCTTAGCGATTAATTGAGATAATTCACTACCCATACCAGCACTTGCTGAAGATAAATCCTTAGGTGGGTTAGCTAAAGCTAACTTTTGTCTACTATAAGAATTAAGAGAAGATAACCTACCCCCTCCAGCAGCATTATAAGCAAATCTCCTTTGCATCCACGAATAACCATCACGATTATCATTAGATGAAGAATAATCCTGAGGATATAAAGAAAAATAATCTTTTCCTCTAGCAGCAAATTCGTCGTCCAAACCCATCTTATAAGATTGAGTCATTGGAAGATATGGAGCAAAACCAAAAGATATTGTTCTAAATGCATTTTGGTATCTAAATTGGGCTCCTTGAACCAGCCGAACATTACCTGTCATTTATTACCTATTATTCTTAAATACGATAACCATGGAGCAAACTGCTGCCCATAGCTCTAATTGAGTATTGTAGCCCATCTCTCTAAATCCACTATAATGACGCTCTACTATTTCAGTCGAAGTATCTAAGAAACTACAATCCATAATAACATTAGCGCAATTAAGCATTAAAAAATTGATTAAACGTCGCTCCTTGAAAGGCGCAGTAAAGGTTGCTGTAATATCGCTTGCTGTACCTGTAGCAGCAGCTGACATTATAAAGGTTGTGCCATTCGTAATAGAGCTTATTGTGGTACCACCGGGAATATTAGTGCCTGCTATAGTAGTCCCTACGGTTAGTTGAGCTGTATTGCTTATAGAACCTGTTATTGTGGTGTTAGTTGATAGGGTAGGGTCAGTCCACTCAGCTTGTAAAACACTTTCTCGGTTTACAGCTACGTGTATATTAAAACCTACACCATACAATTCACCCAATGCCGCTACAGTGTCATGGGCGTTTGGTTTAGAATAGGTTAGGTTTTGTCCCATAAACTGTTCTTCGAGTCCATTGGCTGTCATCTCTGCAATTATACAAGGATATTTGATTTCATCCGTAGTGGGGAATTGTCCGTAAACAGTAACATCGCCTTCTGACCAAGCAGTTGCTGTACCGCCTACAATATTGTAAGTTCCTGTTCTTAAATTATCTATTAATTTACGCTCTATAACATTAAGGTGGTCATATGCCATTATCTACCTCCTGCTGGTGTTCTACCACTGCCTAAAGTATTTCCACCGATTTGTCCTTTCTTCTTATTTAAAGCTTTCTTGGTTTTTGGATATTTAGTATTAATGCTCATCTTACCTTTCTTTTTTTTAGTTGGCTTCTTTTTACGTTTATATGGTGCTTTTTTAGTTTTTAGTTTTTTAATCATCGTAAGCCCTCCTGCGTCCATCGTTTCTACCTGAGGTTCTTACACAGTCAAATATAATATAACCATCAGTCATGTCCTTTAAAGAATGTACATGCCACGCTACTGATTTGTAGAATTCAGCTTGTCTTAGTTGTACTGTATCTGTTGCTCCTACTGGGCCAGTATAATTAAATTTAATTAGTGTTAAGTCCTTTTCGTAATCATAGGACCCCCCAGCCACAGTTACAGCATGTCGTGTACCTGCTTGATATATACTTGATGCAGTTGTTCCAGAAATAAATGGAAGGTCTATAGACAACCATTCATTATTTGTAAGCGTTAAAGTAGCGGGTGTGTAAGTAAGTGTTTGACCAGATGCGTTTGTTACAAGAATCGAAGTTAATACTAAATTAGTGTCATTTGTTTTAATTTTAAATCTTAATCTGTCTGCTTCGAGAATGTTAGTATTTATTCCAGCGGCTACCGTTGGTGTGTATGTCATAGAAGTTGAGACACCAGTAACAGTTACAGATTCTCCATCCGAACTGAGAGCTCCAGCACCAGCATTAGTCCAAGCATATTGATTGCTACCGGAAGTCATTGCGGTCCCACTTGTCCATATATTATAAATAGTTCTATAATTTGTAATTAGTCTATCCCAACCTTCTATCTCATTAAAGTCAATATTGTTGTTTTGGTTAAAATTACCATTACTTATACCATCGCTACCACTTAAGGATACCCCTTTGATTGTATTCATATTAGGTGTGTATATTCTAGCAGCTCCTATAATATTACTTCCTGCTCTTTCTTGTTGATAATTGGCAGTAACTGCGGGTCTAATAATAGCTGGTAAATCCGGTAATAAAAGTTCTTGTGACCCTATACTCCCAGATGGAACACCATAATCGTCGGTTTTATAAACAGGTAATCTATGGTATGTTACATACTGAGCTTGTTCAGTTCTATACCTTAATGCACGAAATATCCTGCCCATATTTAAAGCACCCGGACGGATACCCTGTGAACCAATCAAACCCGGCATTAATTACCTCCGTTAGTTCCTCTAGGTATTGGATACATATCTTTAGTTGCGTCCACACCCGTAACATTTCTAAGCCAATTGACTTGTCCAAGCCAAGGTGAAGCGTTGTATGTAGTTCTTGCTATACTTAAACTCTGTTTCATTACTAACTGTTGGTCTGCTAATTCTTTAAAATGTATGAATTGGTCATCTTCGTAGTAAACAGCTAAGTCCCCTACTTGAATACGTTCAATACCCATTCCGTTTTGTGCAATACAAGAAAGATAACAAGAATAATACATAACTGCATTATCATAAGCCGAATCGCTTCCTATAACGTAAGTAGTTCCTATTTGTCCAAAAAACCATTCAGCGGCAACGCTAATTAAAATATCCATAGTATCATTATCTAGCTCTTCTTGTTCTATTCCTGCTAGTAGTCTAACACGGGTTCTAAGCCCCGGTAAATCAGTTACTGGTGTTATTGCCATTTTACATCATCCCCATTGCGCCTGCTCCACCAGCTGCTATGAAAGCAATACCCACCCACCATCTCATTTGGGTTCTAATATCGTTC
>JGI24006J15134_10000744_pt1 | contig 19625 bp, 9 predicted proteins | sample LinPmetageLP53_FD_15134 | JGI IMG/M metagenome (IMG submission 15134)
CATCATCTCCTGAGAATTTCTTTATGAGTGAAACTTCTATGGATACATCTATGAAACCTGTATCTCCATATGATATAGGCTTTGACGGATCAAGAGCAGGTACTCCTAAATCTACATCAGGAGTATTTGGATCTAATGCTGGTGATATTGTACCTACAACTCGTATGAGTAAAGGATTCGGAGTAATAGGTGCTGACTCTGATACATCTATTACTTATGATAATGAGGGTAATTATACCGGAGGAAATATTAGTATAATGACTCCTGGCGGTACAATGAGTTCTATAACAGATTCTGTTACTGGTGAATCTATACCTACAAATAAGATGTCTCCGTTACTTAAGCAAGAATTAGATCGTAGAGCAGGTAATGATAACAACGAGCATCATCGTATTATAGAACCTGATGGTGGTGGATTTAACGGTAAAATAAAATCTGTACCTTCACGAGTAAGAGCAAGAAATATGAATGAGTTTGGAGATGTTATATCAGGAGACGGTAATAAAAACGGTAAGCTAATGAATACAGCTAAATACGGTAACTCATTATTAGAAACTCGTGGAGCAGATAACGATGGGGATAACTCTACTGATAGTAATTCCGGAGGAAAGTAATGCAAATTAAAAAGTATGAAACAAAAGATCGCTATGGTAATAGTAAGTCTTTTGAATTCTTTGAGGGATCAGCGGATATGGATATACCAGGTATGACTGATATGCCTGACCACCCAGGAGAACCGAAAGGAACTGATACAGTACCCGCATGGCTGACACCCGGTGAGTTTGTTATTAACAAAGAAGCTACTGATATGTATGGACCATTGTTAAAGAATATTAATGATGAAGGAAGAAAGATGCAGAATGGTGAACCACATAACCATCCGTCTGAAGCTATGTATGCAGCTGACGGTAATGTTGTTGGTACACCTTTTAAAAGACCTGCATCTCTAAAGAACATGAAGACTTCTACTGATTGGATTGATGATAATTTGTTAGATAATCTTAAGCTTATTGAATCAGGTGGTAGACATTTTAAGGATGATGGTACCTTAGTTACAAGTCCAGCAGGTGCGTTAGGTGCTTATCAATGGATGCCTGAATCAGCTAAGGATCCTGGCTATGGTATCGAGGCTTTTGATCCTACTACTATAAGTGAAGCAGGTATGCGCGCAAAATCAAAAGAGTATTTAGAACAAATACAACGACATAATCCTACATGGAGTAAAGATCAAGTACTTAGAGCATATAACTTTGGTCCTAAAGCTTCATCAGATGGCAGGACTATACCTAAAGAAACTTTTGAATACCCATATAAAGTATTGCAAGGAACGCAGTCACCTGATTATAGTGAATTTACTATAAAAGAGATAGATCCAACAGGCGCAATGGCTCCTAATGAATTTGGAGATATAGATACAGCAGGAGCAATGGCTGCTGATGAAACTATTCCTCCAGTAATAACACAAGAAACTTTAAGTACAGATGTACAAACTTTAGACAGACAGATAAAAGATACGAGAGCTGAGCTTGCCTCAATTAAAAAGGAAGAGGTTGCGACTGAAGATCCTAGCTTTCTCGCCAGGGCCGGAAACTTTATTAGTGACGCTGTGTCTAGTTATAGGGATATGCGTGAAGACTATCGCAAAAGATATGTAGATTATTACAACGCAGATCAAGGATACTTTGATAGTATATATAGACAAGCTGGTGGTCCAGTACCTCAGTACTACGCTGTTGGCGATGAAGTAAGAGATTACTATAGAAGCGGAATACCTATGCCGGGATCAGCGCCAACTTATAATTATTCTAGTGCACCTACATTTGAAACTATGGCAGATACTATTAAAGATAAACTTGAGAAAGAAGAAGCAGAGCGTTTACGTGAGGCACAACAAGAAAGATTTGGAGCTGCTGATGATTTAAGTATGGATCGTTTAAAAACTATGCAGTTGACAGAGAAATTAGATAAGCTTGAACGTCAGAAAGCTGCATTAAATTCCGAACGTTTTAAAGAAGCAGATCAAGCTAGTGTAACAGATCTAGCTGAGATGAAACTTAGAGAGCAGCTAGATGCTAGTAGTAAAGGTACTCGTGAAGATGCATTCAATAAAAATTATTACACAGGCGTACCAGGAGATGTGCCATCTGCAGATGAGTTTATGAATATTCCAAAAGATACTATGCCTACAAAGATAGACGTAGCACCTATTAATCCTACGTTTTATGATGCATTTGGTAATCCATATGACGATGCAGAACAAGCGCGCGCATCAGATCTTATTAACGAAGCAGATTCTAAAGCAGGTATGCAAAGACAAATGCAGATAAATAGCTTAGGTCAGCGAGTTCCTATTACTGATAAACCTTTCTATGATATGACTGCAAGTGAAGCTGCTTCTCTTGATGATGCTAACCTTAGTTTATATCAAGACCTGGACGTACCAGCGGTTAATGAATCTGAAGTTCCATCCGTATTTTATAGAGATGATAGACACGGAACTCCTTCTGGAAATTATGAAGAATTAAAAATCCTAAATCAAAGAGCTAGAGAAGCACAGGCCCTTAGATTAAAGGGTGAGGANATGGGCACTTCAATTAANACAATTAATAATTTTTCAGATCAAGAATTAAGAAAACTTAATGCTGAGATAGTAGCTCAAAAAGAAAAAGTTAGAAAAGCAAAAATTCGAGAAGATTATGCAGGTCAGTTAAAGAAAGAACAACAAAGACTTGAATCAATGATTACTAATACAGCAACGCTTGAGAAAGACGCTATTGAAAATAAAATTGCTTTACTACAAATTGATAAGAAAGAAGCTTTGATCAATGGAAATGAAACCAAAGCAAACGAGATACAAGAACAAATAGATAAGACTATAATTGATTCTGGTACAACGAAAGTTAACGATAAATTTATATCTGATACTGCACGTAAGGCAGCACTTAATAATTTAGAAGTTATTAACGATGGTACTACTAATGGCTTTGAAGTAAACACTGTTGAAAAGAAAGGTAAACAAGTAGCTAATGGCAGTGATGGCAATGGTAACGGTAATGGCAACGGCGATGGCGATGAGAAGTTTGTAAAAACTAAAGCATTTCTTAGTAAATACTTTGGTGATCTATTCGACACTAAAGAGCTAGGACGTATGGCTGTTTTGTATTTAGGCTCTCGTGCTATGGGTGCTTCACACAATGGTTCATTAGCTTACTCCGGTAAATCTTATATTAAACGTATGGAAATTAAAGATGCAGCTCACTTAAAGAACGTTAATGAATATATAAAAGGTGGTAAGCACACTGCTAAATCTATAGGTAAATTTAAAGTATCAAGAGATGCAAATGATTTAATACGTATCGGTGCTAATGGTATTGCAAGTATAGAGCAGTTGGATAAAATATCAGTTGCAGATAAGACAGGTGTAATAGGTGGTAAGAAAGCTTACAAATTAAAACTTACAATGTCTGATGGTAGTGAACAGATTATACTTAGTTTTGATAAGAAGAATCCTAAAGAGATACCTGATAATTGGACAAAAGATTTATCTTACGATAAAAACAGTCCGGAAGGTCAAGCATTACTTAAAGATAATAGAGAACAGAATATAGCTTTTGTTAAAGATTATATAAAAGATTTTTCTGATTCAGCAAAAGGTACAGTAAGTTCTAAGTATAGCAATAGTAAAGGTGGTTTAAATTACATGGCCATTGGTACTCAAGCAGGTAATTGGGCAACTACACATGGCTTCCGTTCAGATCTAATGCCATCTGTAATGGAAATAGCATTAGCAGATATGGCAAGTGATATAGGTAATGAAAAGAAAAAGCTTAATCCTACGGAGATGAGGATAGCACCATATCTAAATGCAGCTCTTATAAGATCTAGCGTTGCTCAAGATGTAGGTAATGTATTTTCTTATGATGTTGATGGTGAAGAACAAAACATGAGTACTAAAGAAATTACCTCTATGAATAATAGAATAATGTCTTGGAGAGGAAGTGGAGCATCTTTAAGAACTCCTGAATCAAGATCAAAATTAAGTAGTTCATATAAAGAATTATACGATATGTTTCAAGCTGATAAGAACGGTACTACAGTTATTTATTCTCAAAGGTTTGGTGCTGATGGTAAAGCGTTAGCTTGGAAAAATCCTATTGTTGGTGATAAAGAACAGTATGAACAAGCTGTACAAAATAAAAAATCAAATGAATCGTTATTTCATGCTTGGCTACGGGCTACACTTTAATTAAGGAGTTTACTAATGGCAAGAAGAAATTTACGGGAGTTAATGGTTACTGATGGTGTTGAAGATGACAGCTTTATTATGTCAGATGTTGATACACCTCTTCCATCGACAGGTCCTGAAGATGCCGTTAAATATGGTACTCGTATTGAGGGATTAGACGCTCCTGAAATATCTAGAATATTACCAACAGGAGAGGTAACAGAACCCTCTCCTGGTGGAGAAGTTTATAATACATTAATACAAAGCCTTCAACGTAAGCATGGCTTTAAAAATATTGAGTATATTAAAAACAAAGATGGTAGTATTAAAATAGCAGATGGCAGCAGCCGTCCAATGGTACGTGTTAAAGATAAATATGGTCGAGATTTTACAGCTAACCTTGCAAGAGAAGGTTTAACAGAGATAAATAAATACAGTTCTCCTTCAGATATTGAAGCATCTGTCTTTGGTAGGTTATCAAGAGGTACTGACAGCACAGCCTTGAGCGATTGGGAAGCTGCTAAAGTACTTATTGATATGGCTACTACAGCAGAGAGTATTCCTATTGAGGATAGAATAAAACAGATAGCTACAGATGAAAAAGAATTAGCAGGTATCTTTGCTCCTCAAAAACCTGGAGAAACTAAAGCTCAGTTTGAAGAGCGAATGATACAAGCTAAATACTATAGTGATAAAGTAGTTTCAATGCCACGTAGTGATAGAAACATAATGAATCTTGCTAACAATCCTTGGAGTGTATCTTTTGATACAGGATTATATGGTGTAATGGAAGGCATGGCAGGATTTTTCCACATGACAGGAGAAAAGGTACCTGGTTTTGATTGGCTAGCTGATATAAGTCAGTCAGGTTTAGATACAATAGAAAGTAAATTTGAAGATATGCCTTATGCAAAATTAAATGCTTTGAAACCTGTCATCAATGAAGACGGAGTTGTTGTTGATAACGAGTGGGATATAAAGAATACTAGAGAATTCTTTCAATTTCTAGGTAACAACGCTTTAGTATCATTACCTTATATGGTAGGTACTATTGGTGGAGCTGCGCTTGCAGTTCCTACTGGTGGATTATCAATGGCTCCTATAGTTATGACATATACAGGCCAAACTTGGAATGAAATGGAAGGTGATAATAAGAGTGCTACACTTGCTGTAGCGTCCGGTGTTACTCAAGCTGTGCTAGATAGGTTAGGTTTGAAAGGTCTTAAAGGAACCTTTATGGATAAAGAACTTGTAGATCTAGCTACTAAAGGTTTAATAGCTAAGAACAAAGGTATGACAGCTACAACTGCACGTAATATAATAGAGAAAGCTACTAGAAAAGAGATAGCTTTATTCGCAGGTGGAGCAGCAGCAGTAGCGAAAAATCAGCTGCGTGCCCGTAAAGTAATACGATCTATAAGTAAAAGAGCTGTAGCTGGATCTGTAACAGAGGGTACAACAGAAGCTCTACAAGAATTAACAGGATATATGGCGGCTGTTATTGGTAGTGATAAAGTATTTGATGCTGTTGAATTAGAAAATAGATTAATAAATGCTACGATAGCTGGTGGTACTCTTGGTGCAGGATTCTCTTTACCAGGAGCAGCGATTGATGCAGGAGCTTGGACTGATATAGCTGTCAGTCAAGCTGAAGCAGATCCTAATAAACAATCTAAATCAGCGGCATATGCAGAAGAAGAATTAAAAAGAGAAGGTTTTATAAGATCAAATGAAGATATTAATAGAGAGACTGGTGAATTAATATCTCGTAGTAAAGTGAAACAACCTATACCTGAGAGTCAACAAAGAAGATTAGATTATTTAAATAGTCCTAAGCAAAAGATTGGAGACATATTAGAAACAGGTAAGATTAGAGTTAAAGATGAAACTCAAAATGAATATGATATAAGAAAAGATAAAGCTAAAAGAATTGAAGTTAAGTATAGTACTAATAAAGTAGATCCATTTAATAAAGCTATGGATCAAAGAGCAGCTGAAGATAAGTCAAACAAAAAGGACTTAACTGCATGGGATAGAGTTAAAGATACTTGGTCATCTATACCAGCTTTAGTTAAAGGCTCTATGAATTTTGTATTCACTAGTGATTTACAAGCTAAGTCTCAATCAATGAGAGAGCTAGCAGATTTATTCGGAGCTAACTTATCAAGAATTAGATCTGGTGCTACGTTTGAAAACTTAAAGAAACATACACTTACTAAGTACAAAAACATGGTTGAAAGCCCAGCTGACTTTGCTACAAGAGCTGGATTTAAAAAGACAGATCAAGCAGGTATGTCAGCTATTATAGGTAAATTAAGTATATGGTTAGCAGATCCTAAAGGAAATAACAATAAGGCAGATGGTGAAATCAATTGGAATAATCTTCCAGCAGATTTAAAACCTCATGAAACCTGGTTAAAAGCTTGGTATGCTCAGTCACAAATCCTTAGTAAAGCTATGTTCGCAGATCAAAAGAAAGCTTATGAAGCTAACGGTAAAGCATTCGATCTTAAAGAACGTAACAATTACCTAATGAGTTACAAATCTTTTAATAAAGGTATGATAGAGAAACAAAGAGCTAAATTTATAAGTGCTCTTGTATCTGTGTTTGGTATGACAAAAGTAGAAGCAACTACCTTAACTGATTCTATTTTAAATCAAGATGCTTTGAGTAGTGATAGAGATTTTGAAGTAGGTAAAGGTAAATTTTTACCATCATCTTTTAAGCAAAGAACACTTGGCTTATCTGACAAGCCTGAATTCTCAGAGTTTATGGAGCAAGATGCATTTGTTAATATATCTAATTCAGCTAAGTCTGCTGCAAGAGTTATAACTTATCAAGAATTTTTAGGAGATAACAATGAAAAAGTTTCTTATAAACTGAATCAAGCAGTAAAAGAGGGAGTGTCTGAACGTGAAGTAAATAGAGTTGCTAAGCAAATGCAAGACTATTTGAATGCTGAATCAGGTAACTATAAACGTATTCAGAATACAAGCATAGCTAAGGTACAAAAGAATTTAGGTGTATGGACTACTATAGCTAGTCTACCTTTAGCTACTGTATCTTCATTCGTTGAACTAGCAACTACATCAATTGGTGTTCCGCCTAAACTTATATTTCAAGAGATGAAGAACGCAGCTAAGGAAGGTGCTGCAGCTATGTGGGCAACCATGACAGATCCTACATGGAACTCTACTAATCGACAACGTAAGAAAGAATCTAGACAAGCTATGATAAAAGACCTAGGCTTTATGGATTGGGATGTTGGTGCAGCACAAACAACAGGTGCTACAGAAACTACTCACGCTTCAAGACGTTTGTTAGATAAATACTTTAGAATAATAGGTCTACAGCAGTGGACAGATTACACTCGTAATATACGTGGATCTATAGCAGATGACTTCATAATGAATCATTTGAATACTATTATAGCTCAACGTAAAGCAGGTACTCCTGAAACAAACGAAGTGCAAGAATCTAAAGCTCATCTTAGAGATCTAGGTTTAGATGTAGAGTTTATGATTAATGTAAACACACAACCCGAATTAGATTGGGATGCAGAAGATAATACTAGATTTGATAATCAAATGAGAGATGCTAGATATAATTTTATTAATCAAGCGATAGCATTGCCAGGAATAGCGAACAGACCTTTGTTCTATCAGAACCAGCATCTAGCTTTGTTCACTCAGTTCCAAGGTTTCATATCTACATTTACAGCTAATCAAATACCTAGAATGTGGGGACAATACATAAAGCGTGGTACACCGGCAATGAAGTATAATGCTTTCGCTGTTATGATGACAATGATTATGTTAGGATTTTTATCTCAGTATTTAAAAGATCTACTTAAATATGGAGAACCTACTCCTTACTTAGATCCTGTAGAGAAAATACAAAGAGGTTTAGGTGCATCAGGATTGTTAGGTACTGGTGAAAGAGTTATGAACTTTATGTATCCTATATATGAGCAGTCATCTGATAATCCAGCTGAGTGGTTCTTTAATACTCTGTCTGGTGAAGCAGCTGCGTTATCAAACGTATCTCGAGTTTATGACGGTGTCGGTAAAATAGTAACAGGTCAACCTGACAAAGGAGCTTATGATATAATGAAGACAGCCCCATTTATCGGACCGTTTAATAGACTTAATAGAAATATTGCTGAAGGTGTATTCGGTAAATCGCCACCTAAAACGAAGGAGTATAACTAATGGCTAAGCAATTTGGAGGAAGATATCAAGGTGGCTCAGCATCTTTAGGTAAGAAAAGAAGATCTAATATACTTAATGCAGAAGTTGATGGCGTTGAAGCAACACAAGCAACACAACCAGAATTACTTTCAACAAAACTAATTGAAGATAAAGATAAAGCTATTGAATTAACAGATCCTAAGCCAGTTAATCCTAGAATGGTTGAAGCTGGCGAGGCTTTTGAAAAAGCTATAGCACCGCCTCGTGATAAAAGTATTGATATAGGTGAAGCATCAGAAGAAACAATAGCTGGTTTAGAAGCCGACGCAATTGATGAAACTGTAAGACCTTTCAATGTTAATACTCTTACTAAAGAGCAGTTTGAACAGTTTCAGAGAGAAAGAAAAGCATCATTAGGAGAGAAGTTAGGTACAAAAGATCTGTCATCAGCAGCATTTCAAGATGAAGCTCCTTTACAGGCATCACTACTAAGAGGTGAAAACCTTGGTGTATTATTACCTTCAATAACTTCTTTAAATATGTACCAACAAGAGAATATAGCTGATGTAGGATTTGAATCTGGTCTAGAAAAAGGCGATCCTAATAATCCTACTAGATCAGGCGGTAGACTTAATGTAAATGCTCAATCTGTATTTTTAGATCCTACTATAATGGATGCTGGTGAAATGAATCCCGATGGAAGAATACGTATTGATCCAAAGCTTGGCGTCATTATGTCTCTAGTAATGGAAAACTATTTATATAATGAAGTACTAGCAGCGCCACCTGATGCAGATGTATCTAATGATATTGCCGAAGGAGATGCTGATAATGATCTATTTGGTAAGACTATATCTAAATCTAAAGGTTCAAATAAATTAGGTAGAGAAGTATTCCAAGCATGGCGTAGGCAAAAATCATTTATAAATGATCAGCCTACTACAGATTACCTGAGTGATTCTCAAAACATAACATCTGAAACTTATACTTTAATAGGTGATCTTACTAAAGAAGCTTATGCTAGAGCTAATCCAACAATGTTACTTAGAGATAGTAGTAAAACTGGTATAAATAAAGGACAAGTAGATTTTATACTTACTGTCGATGGTATCGCTGCTCTTGAAAGTGTTAACGAATATAGTAAAGCTTTGTTCCAAAGAAAAGAAGTGCCACCATTGAATGCACCTACTGGTAGATTAATATATGAAGGTCAGACTTATGTAAGACCTATGACAACAGTTATGGATAACATAGTACGTAAGCAGATTAAACAAAGTGTTTTACGTGAATCAATTAATAACTATAATAGTGTAGCTCTTGTAAGCGATCCTAATAGAGAAGCATTATCTTTAATGTTTGGAACTCAAGCTCTGTTGAACCATGATAGAGTAGATAATCAAGATGGTGATAGTAACTACTACGCTGACATGTATAAAATCGGGCAGAAAAGATTACTGGTTGCTGAGAAACAAAAGCAAGTTTACATAGCTGAGCTTGCAGCTCTTGAAGCTGATGTAGTTAATTTAGATTTAAATAAAGAAAAGATAATAGCTAAAGAAGCTGTCATTAAAAGCTATGATCCTAAACAGATTGTAGCTCAAGATCAAGAACAAATGTTTAATCTTTTAGATTCTGTTACTCGCTATGGTAATAAAGAAAATTATATTACATATTCTATTCAAGCATTAACAGGACGTACACATGTTCAGCAAACATTATATAATCCTCAATCCCATAAAATTATACGTAGTATAATAGGTAGTGGTAATGTATATAAGTTTAAACCTAGATCAGGATCTAAGTTAGAAGATAGTTGGAAGGATATAATAGCCGCAAGAGTATTAGACCTTTCAATTGAAGAGAAAACAGCTTACGGTATTAATGCCGATGCAACTTCTAAACTTACAACTAAAGCTAGATTAAAACTATTTGAAGCTCAAAGATCTAATAAGTCCTCTTCTTACTGGACAGCTGTTGCATATGGTAACACATTATTAAATGCTCTTGATACATTTAAAAGTAAAGGTGGTGTTGACCAAGCTAAAAACTCTATAAGAGCTTTAGCTAATTCATCTAGTATAGAAGAATCTAATAAGATTAAAAATGAAATGTTTGCAAATGATAACTTTAATGTAGACCCTTTACAAGGACAAACAGAACTTAAAAAGATTCTAGCAAAGCATGATAAAGAAGCTCCAATGTATGCTGATTACTATATGGATTTAGCTAAGTATGAAAATGCTATTAAAGATAATAGTCAATTCAATACAACTATAACTGTAGAAATTGACGGACGTACACACGGACCTGCTACAAACGCTGCGTTAATAGGCGTTTATGATATGGCTAAACGAGCTGGTATATTAAGATCGCAAGATACATTCGCAACAGACTTACCTGATCTACGATTAGAGATGGGCGAGCATATGAAGGTGAGCTTAGATAAATTTGTAGGTGCTAAGAATTCTTTAGTTCCTTTAGAAGAACTGAATACTTATAAACAATTACTTCAGTTAGCTATAAATGATGCACCTTTATATCTTAAGAAATCTCCTATGACTATGGGATATGGTCAAGAGATTGAATCACTTAGAGGTCACGTCAAAGAAGTTGTTCAAACTAGTAGCGTAAGTTCTTCTGCGATACAAGATATTATATCTAATCCTCAGAATAATATAACTGAAGAAAAAGCAATAGAGTTTTTACATACTATGCTTGTTGATTCTATATTCGAAGTACTCAGTAATGAAGTGATTGCTGTTGGTCGAACTATGAAAGCTAATGCTTTATATGCGCAGATGACTAACATACCTCTAATGTTTACAAATGCTATGGGTTTTAAATCAGTGGCAGCTGGAACAGAAAGTATTGCTAAGATAGCAAGTCAGTATACTATAGACGGAGATCCTATAACAGTTCAAAATTATGAGCAGATGCTATCTGGATCTGCTACACGAGGAGCACTAGGACCAGGCGGTTTTGGTAGTAGAATACAAGCAGTAGCTGTTCAATCTTATGATGGTAATATGATAGCTCAAACAGGCGCTGGACAATCTTGGAAAAGAATACAAGAGTCTGTTGCAAGAAATGGTGGAACTAATACATTTGCTATACCTATATTCGATGCCTTTCTTTTAGATTTAGGTTCATATGAAGTTGTAAAAGAAGAAGCTAATAGAAACTGGTTACAAAGTATAAAGAACCATAGTTATATTACATCAGTTACAGATGAATGGTATAAAGAAACTAAAGCTAAGTTTGCAGATAATCAAGATAGTCTTGTCTCTGTACCTATTGATTGGGCTAATGCTAGAGATAAGGTTGAAGGTGAGTATAAAGGTTTAGCTTATTTGTTTAAGAAAAATATTAAAGCAGATGGTACAGAAGGTAAGCAGTTAAATTTAGTGGATGCTATAAGAAGGACTCAAGCTACTAGAGCTTTAGGTCAAGTGCCTGAAAGAAACGAAGCTACAGGTGGTATTGATATTAAAACAAAAGCTGAGACAACTACTCAGTATAAAAAAAGATACAGTGATATAGCTTTTCAAACTGCTAAAAGAATAATGAAAGATATTGCAGATGCGGGTATACCTAATCCAGCAGTTACTGATAAACTTACTAGCAAACAAGCGTATGAGATAGTTAATATAATAACTAATCGATTACAGTTAAGCGGTAGAAATGCTGCCGTTACTAAAAGAACTATAGAAAATAAAGCTAAGATAATGGCAGAGATTAAAAAACCTTCCGCCAATTTAGGCTTGTAAAAAAAATAGCCCCTAGGAATACCGTAATGGTACTCTTAGGGGCTTTTTTTTATTGAGTATTTATTCTTTTGATAGCATCACTACGCCATAGGCCAGCTGGTTGTTTACCATCTTTACCTTCACTATCGTAGTACTGTAGTATTCTATTGTATTCGTTATCTATTATTAGAAGATCTAATTCTCTGTCAGACATGGTGTCAGCTAAAGCTGGATCCATATCTAATTCTGACAAAGCTGTTTTAGTATCTGGTTGTATTCCCAGTCTTACTGGTAGTATTCCTTTACGCGAAGAAGTATTCACTGTCTTGCACCTCTCTTATCTCCAAAGATCCTGTCCTTGGTTGTGTATAGTTAAAATTATCTGAGTTTGTAATAATCATACGTTCAATAATAGTAAAGTAATTTCTATGATCGTACATATGTATGAACTCATCTTTGATTATCTGTAGTAACTCATCAACATCACATGCGTGTACGCTGAATGAATCGTGGATAGCACCGAAGTCTCCATCCCATTGTTGTATTACGTTAGCCATATGTGCAGCATCCATTGAGTGCACAAAGTTAGGAGATATACCAGACATAAATGATTTGATTTTAGGTTTGTCTGTATTCTCTTTGCCAACATGTTGTATGCGTATAGTATCTGTTACTTCTTCTGTTCCGTCCTCTTTTCTAATAACAGGTTTAATTTCTCTTTGACTACAGCTTATGATAGCCTTCTCTTTGAATTCATTATCTATGAATGCTTCGTATATAACTGGAAATCCGCTAGGTGTTTTCCATCTTATAGATTTTTGTTTAGTTTCTTTAGCAAAGTCAGAAGCAATCTCTGCTTCAGCTATCTTCTGTAGAAACTTCATAGTCTGTAGCGGACCAGCACATACATCATCAATTGCTTTTACTAAATGCTTAGCTAGCAGTTGACAATCATCTTTAGTAATGTTGTATCGTTCTAAGTATCCTTCTACGTGACAATCAAGATACATATTCTCTGCAATCTTCTTAGCACCTGCGCTATAAGCACGAGTCATAGATCCACGTTTAGCAATACCTTTACGGATATGTTTCATAGGCATCTGCCTTTCTTCAAACCATTCAGGTACTCTACTGATTAAATTCTTAGCGCATTGTACATAGAAATCTTTTTGTATTTTCTGAGGTACAATACCCACGAGTTCAGCAGCTTCTTTATCTTTAGACATAGCACATAGATGTTGCCATCCGTTATTACTACCATCGATAGGTATAGGTAGATGTGTGTACCAAGGTTCATCAGTTGATGTTGCATCGTATATTTCTAATGCACAAGCAAGAAATGTTATAGGTTTCTCGGCAGTTAAGTCTATTGTCTGGTTGTAAGCTATGTCTAGTATACGTCTTAAGTTATTCTCTGTCCACGCCTCGCGATCGTCTAGCGTCATCTTATCTACTGATATATCTTCTAGTCCCTCGTCCTCAAGGTATGGCTTATAGTCTGTCGTTAGCCACTCTGGTAAACTATCCTTATGATATGTTTCGTTGTAGCAGCAAGCTATATGTATGTATAATCTTCTTATACCTGCTGCTGTCATAAGCTTTCCATTAGAGAATAGCATCTGACCTCTAGCTATATCGTTACTTTGAAAGTTTAAGAATGGTGTAGTGTAGTATATACGTCCACGATAGTCTGCTTCAGTATACTGATAGAAAGTTCTATCATCTATTAAATCTGAACGAGCCATAGTTAAATCAAATTCTATAATCTTTGACTTATATTTCTTTGGAAATTTCTTATGTTGATTTAATATTTTATCGCGATTACGATGTAGTATATCACGAACTTGGGTATTGATTTTCCAAGGAGTTTGTTGTAATACATTCATACTCTGAATGAAATCTCTACGCATATAGTATTTAAACTCAGCAGTTCTTTGTTCTGTCCAACCTTTTATAACAGGTCTGCCAGTAGGCTGCATGATATCATCTATGTCTAGAGGTCTAGTGAAATCAGTACCTATTAGTAGATCTTTACTACCTTCAGGTACATCTAGATTCCATAACTCTGGAACTACTATGTAATGTGTACGACTTCTTTTAAGACTACGATCCAGACTTTCCATTGGTACGAACTCTTCATTCTTATTCTTACCTATATTTATCTGGTGTGTTTGATAGAATGCTTCTAACATTAGATCACCCATCATTACACGTAGTTTAAACCATTCCCAAGGTGGTAGGTCATCATGATAATAATTTATATCATCAAGAATATATGTACCTATAGTAGTACTTAAGTGAGTTAGATTAGCTTCACCTTGATATGATTTGTTACCACGTATACTGTTACGTGAGAAGTGCTGTTGAATAGTATCCATACTGAACACAAGGTAGGCTTGTAAGTCTGCACTAGTAGACATCTTTAGTAGACTGCAAGCGATATGAGCTTTAGCTTTACGTATCTTCTCCTGTATATAATGAAGTTGATCCTGCATATTGTACCTTACCTATTTTAATTTGATCGTCTAGTAATATTCTACCGTTTACATCACGATAATCGTTAGCATATATTACTCTCTCAATACCGCTTTGCAGTATTAGTTTAGCACATTCAATACAAGGTGAGTACGTGCAGTATAGTGTGGCACCTTTAGACGAGCTTGTACTTTGCGCTAGCTTACAGATGGCGTTAGCCTCTGCGTGTATAACTTCTTTATTAGTTACACCGTGTTTATCTTTACAGTTATTAGACATGCCCGAAGGCATGCCATTGTAACCCATACTTAATATGTTACCATCTTTAACAATGATAGCACCTACTTTTGTACCGTTATCATGAGACATATTAGATATTTTATTAGTAATCTCCATGAATAACTGATCTAGTTTATTTTTATCTGGCATTATATAGCTACAAACCTCTCATCTGGTATTGCACTGAGTCTACCTGTATTAGGATCGTACGTTGCACGACCAGCTTTACCTGTATTACCTGTAAACCTAGACTTAAGTACTGTGAAGTCTATTGTATTTCTTTTAATATCGTCGTCTGCTATTAAGTTTCTAGCAAATGCTATAATATCAAATGATATCTGCTTAATAGAGCCACTGCCTTTGATGTCGTCAATAGAAGCTATGTTACCTTCTTCAAATGATTTCTTATCACCTTGAGCTTTTCTTAAGTGTGATATAAGACCTAGCCATATGTCATGTTTCTTTACAATCTTAAGTAAATCACTCATTAATTTATCTATTGCTTCGTTACCGGTGCGTCCTTCAGAACCTTCAGATACAGCGATTGTGATGTGATCTAGTACTAAATACTTACAGCCCATGAGAGCCATGTACTCGATCTTATCTAGTAGTGAAGTGTCGGAGCAAGATCCTTGATGGTCAAGAAGAACAAGCCTTTCATCTTTAAATATGGTATCAAATCCTTTACGTAGTTCTTCATCTTTAATACCTTTGATATCCATTGGAGATCGCTGAAGAGACATAGCTATAAACTTCTCTGCAGTATCACCGATACTTTCTTCGAGAGATATAAGTCCTACTTTACTATTAGTCTTATCAAGTAAATCAAGAGCGATCTCTTTAATGACAGTAGACTTACCGCTGCCAGTACCTGAAGTAAATAAAGTAATTTCACCGTGTCTTATTCCTTGTAGTTTATCATTTAATCCTTGCAAACAAGTTGGATATGGTACAGATATAGTCGTCTGTCTGTCCATAAACTCTCGCCAGATAGGTTCACCTACTACTATACCTGATGGAGACCATGTTGGTGCATTCCATATAGCTTGTAGTATACTGTATGAACCATGCTTAGTAAGTAGTTCGCACGGATCTTTACAGCCTTGTAAGTCTCCTACCTTAACTTTACCTGCACCTATTATCTTAGCTGCACGTTCAACTGCTGCATTTCCTGCATCATCTGAGTCAAATAGTAGCACCACTGATTCAAATCGTCTCAGCCAAGAGCGATGATCGAGTAAACTCTTGGTACCTGTAGCGCTTGGTATTGAAACAACTGGAAATACTTTGTTATATTTATCCATAAATGCCTGAGCAACTGCACAAGCATCGAGTTCTCCTTCAGTTACAACAACTATTTTACCACCTGTTGCTACACTTTGACCGAATAACTGTAATTGTTTATAGTCTCCGTGTGTAATGAAATCTTTTGGAAGCCTACGTTCTTTGTAAGCTACCACTTTATTATCTCTAGTGTACGGATAATAATGAGAACCACCTGAACCATCAGGATTTACTGCCATTTTTATACCGAAATAGTCTACAACTTGCTTAGAAATACCACGACTTGTAATAGCAAAGCTGTTTAGCTCTCCTATCTGTTGTATATTATCTTGAGCAGCTGTAAATTCTGTAGTAATTTCTTTAATTTTATCCATATTATTTATCACTTTCTTTGTAGAATAGTTACATGAAAAACAGTGTGCACCATCATCGTAAATAGTAAATGCATCTGATGAATCACATTCCGGGCATTCTGTTTGTATATAGTTACTCATTTCCATAGCCTTTCTTTAGCTTGTCGTATCTTCCTTCTTCTCATAGAGCTTGCTTGCTTCTTCTGCATGCGCTGCTCCTTCTTTAATTTTGCTTTCGTGTACTCGTCCAACTCTGACGTATATATACTCTTGTCCTCTTGGCACGATTGTTTTGTGTAGTTCTGCATGATATACCTTATTGTCATTAAACTCTTCAAAGATTCCTTGATATGTATCGAAGAGTGGTTTGATTACATTGTCGAGATCGGCTGCTCTGTTAGAGAAGCCTGCTACAATATAGAATTCTACTTGATCTGATCCGAAAGGCCATTCAACCCCTCGGATCTCATCACGTAGTTCATTCTGATAGTCGATGTACTGCCTCTGCTTTATCGCTTTGTTGCGGTACGTCATGTTGTTCGCTGACAACGGCTTCACCATAAAGGTGTGTTCTAATATCGTCATAGTCCTTCCATGTTGTTAACATACGTAGTAACTTATAGCTTATATCAAGCTGTTTAAGCGAGGCTTTATTCTCACGCCAAGATTTCTTTACAGCATTCCATCTACGCTCAGCTGGTATACCGTGTAAAATCTTTTCAGCTTTCTTAGGACCTATACCTTTAAGTCCTGGTATATTATCTGTGTTGTCACCAGTTAAACACTGCAACATCAATGACTTATGGGCTTGATCGTCATCAACGAACTGCCATGTATCTTTGTTATAGTTGTAATGATTACCTGGTATTTGCAGTAAGTCTTTATCGATACCACATATAACATATTGATCGTCGCTTTCTCTAGCTTCATAAGCCCAGATAGCTACAAGATCATCTGCTTCCATACCATGAGCTGGTATCGATCCTTTAGATACAGAGTAATTAAACAGATAATTTAATTTCTGTTTTATCTCTTCATCAAGCTTAGGTCTATTAGATTTGTAAGGTTTATATAAATCTTTACGGAAATTATCACGACCCTTTACTGCATATAATATATTAAACTTTTCTTCTTCATCAAATGGATTTGCTAGCTTATCTTTAATAGTAAGTTCCATCTTACGACAGAACCTATCATAATGTACACGCAAATCTGATTCATCTTTAGATCCATACGCTACCTTAAAGAAGATAGAGTCTGCATCAACAAGCATATTTATAGTTGTCATCAATGTACCTCTGCATAATTGTTACCTATTGAACCTTCACCTGCCATTATATCAACGCCAACTTTCTTAGGACCTTCAGCAAAGGATTCTACTAGTATTTCAAGAACTCTGTCAGCATCTTTATCTGCTACAGACCATGCAACCTCGTCATGATAGTATAATCTAGGTTCTGCATCTAAGCCTTCACATTTAATCTTCTTCATCTGATAAGCTACAGCAGATTTTGTAGTCACAGCTTCGCAGCATTGAAGTAAGTAGTTAAGTGTTTGATAAGGTTGAGGAGTATATACACGGCGACCATCAAGACCTGGTATGTATCCTTCTACATTACCTTGACCTGATGTTATCTTCCATATAGATTCTATCTTTTCTCTTAGAACCTTTAATCCTGGTATAGCATCACCGTATTTCTCCATTGATTCTGTGCCAACTTTAGCTGACTTCTTACCTGATAGTACTTGACCTAGCTTAGCTGCACCTGCACCGAATAGATATGCATAGATCCACGTCTTAGCTGTACGTCTATCTGTACCTATAACATCAGCATTATATTGATGTATATCACCAGATAAGATTTGATTAGTAAGATCAGGTGAATTAACATAGTGTGCTAGTGATCTGAATTGGTTACCACTAGAGTCAGCACCTACAATCTTACGTCCTTCTTCTGCTACAAGTAACTGACGTAGCTCTTTACCTAGCGTAGCTGTTGCAGCTGGTAGATTAGCTATGACTTCATGACGGCAGCGGAATGTCGGTGTACCTACAACCCATAGTCTACCATGTAGTCTACCGTTTTTAAGTTCACGGAACCAACCTTTCACTACACCCATACGAGACCTTAATGTAGTCCAGTTATCTATCAGAACACCATGCTCACCTACCTTAGCAAGTGAAGTTGATGTAAGCTTTGGTGTAGTTTTCTGCCAACCATAAGCAGTCTTAACTACTTTCCAGTCATCAGGTTCCCAGCCTATACTATATAAGTATTCTTTAACTTGTTCCATATTACCTAGTGTAGATTTAACTACAGTCTTACGTTGGAACTCTTTACCTGCTGGAAACAGGTGAGTGTCTTTAGTATTCACAGGTCTGTTTAAGTATTCAGTTAGCATGCGAGCTGTAGTTGCAGTATACTCTCCTTTCTTAGTAAACTTAGGAGTTTTAGCTACCTTATCTTTGTAACGTACAAGGTCAGGTAGATTAGGTTCTATAACTTTTTCTATATCGCTCATCTCTATGACAAGCTTAGCTGCAAGTGCCGCACCGCTTTCCATATCAAACTTCCAGCCATAGTGTCTACAGTAAGCATCAAACTTAGCTGTCTCCATCTCTGCTCTTAAACCATTACTTATAAGAGGTTGTTTAGCAGCTAGATCATTAACTTCTTTTGCTAGTATCTTAAATACTTCAGTGTTAAGCTTAACATCTCTTACGCAGTAAGTCATCATCTCATCTGAGAATCCAGACCAATCATCGAATTGAAACTTAGGATATTTAAGATGCTCACCCCAGCCTGCAAGTCCATGCTTATGTGGACGTCTGTAGTTAAGTACAAGAGATGCTAACCAAGTATCAAAGAATTTTATATTATACAAATCAATACCGTATATATTAAGTATCATAAGTGCATCAAATCCTATACCGTTATGAGCTACAAGTAGTTCTGCATTTTGTAGAACTGCTAAGCCTGTTAGTATATCTCCGTGATATTTATCTGATTGATCTGTGTACTTCATTATCATACCAGTATCAATATTTTCTATGACTAAACACCATATCTT
>JGI24006J15134_10000754_pt1 | contig 19451 bp, 16 predicted proteins | sample LinPmetageLP53_FD_15134 | JGI IMG/M metagenome (IMG submission 15134)
AACCCGCAGGAGTAGGTACAGCTGTTAAATTTGGGTTGTTAAGATCACTTAAAAAGTATATTTGGAAAATAAAAGGTCTACTACATGTGGTGGTTATTTTTATTTGTCTAGGTTTAATAGATTTACCAAAATCATATGTAAACTGACAAGGTTGCATAGTACCTCCAGGAAAGTATGTGGAACCATCATTTGAATGTCCTGCTAATTCATAGCAAGTGTCATATCTACCATCAAACATATTTTCAAGTATATTAGGACTTGTGACTAAGTTAATACCATTAGGAGGTGGTACATTTAATAATGTAGATTCTGCTGTTGTAGCATTTATTGTAGAAGTAGATAAATTATTACCCACATATGCTGGATGTGTTAATGTTGATTTTATTGTAAAATCATTAAGTGGGGAACCAGTGTCAGGATCATTAAATTGATATAAGAAATCTAATATATTATTAGCTCTCATTTTTATTTTTTTATACTTTGCCATAACTGTTATTGGGTAGATTGATTAATATCCATATTTGTTGTATCTGATATGTCTCGGGTTGTGTAATATATACGTGATTTTATTGCTTTAGTAGCATTTCCTAATAATGTGTCTGATATATATTTTAAATCTCCCGATCCTGTACTGTCTGGTATTATAGGAGATTGGGCTATGTTTTGAATTTCATCTAAAACATAACCACTTACATTTATTGTAGTATTAGTTCCTATGTCTTTTCTAAATCTATTATCATCATCTAATTGGTTTGATACCATACCCGCGTAGGTTGCGACATTTCCTCCACCTAATGAACTACTTGCTAATGTATATAATTCATCTATTGTTTCTCCTTTTATACTCGCTTCAAAAGTTTGATGTAATCCTGTGGTCATAGTTTGACCATCACTTCTTATAGGTAATTCTCTTGGAAATTTTGTTCTTTCTAAATAATGAGGTTCAATTAGTAAACCTGTTTTTGTGTTGGCTTTAAAAGGAACAAATTGTTCAATAAGTTTAAAAAGAGTATGATCTATATATTGAATTGTTTTAATGTAATCCCAATAATTATATCTATTTCTTCTTACTTTTTTGAAATATATATCTTTAATGTCTGACAAATCTTCATAAACAGAAGCTGTTTGGGCTGAAGGTAAAGGTGACCCTATATAATCATCCAACCTAAAAGCTCCCAATGTATACATTATGTCTTCATTTATTTCAGTAGTTGGAGAAAAGAATATCCCTAAATCTTCAAAATCTTGTGGTTGTCTATCTAATGTGGAATCTTCAGATTTTATAGTTGGTGATAAAATGTCATCATTTATTGTTCCCTCATCTATTCTTGTTTTTTCACTTGTCATTGAAATACCAACAGTGTCTGGTGTTAAATGATAGTGATTTTCTGTTGTTTCTTCCCATTCTTGGGAAGAAGTTAAATGGCTTGTTATTTCGGGCATTAATTCAACCTGAAAATTTGACATTTCAAATGATGTATTATATCTAGCAGATAGGGGAGTTATAAAGGTTTGCCTGTCCTCTACATTGATTTCTATTTTATTGTTTCCAGCATTTTGTATATCTTGAATGGGTGTGAAATTATTAGTGGAATTTGGATATTCAGATTGATCATGGGTTTTATTTATTTTTACTAAAAACTCATAATCTGATCCTTCTTCTAAAGGTGATTCGGATGGGTTAGGGGTGATTACAGTACCATCATCTAATGATACTTGTTGTCCTGGACTAAATTGATTATTTTGAGGAAAGGGACCAAATCGGCTTAAATGAGATTGGCCTGATTCACCCACTAGTAAATTTGCAAATGATTCGTTAACTTGAGTTGCTAAACGATGCCAGATTTCTCCTTTATAACCCCCCATTTTTGTAAACATACCATTATATCCTCCACTTCCATTAGGTTGTGTACCTCCATTAGGTGAAAGATCATCTGCTTGAGCAGGAGGTTCAGAATAAAATCCAAGATCATTTGCTGAAGGGTGGTTATTATCTGAATCTGGATAGTGTATTCTATCTCCTTTATTATTTGTTTTACCATAAGCATAATTATCAACACCTGAAGTAAGGCCAATGGTATTATCGGGGTTATTTGCAAATTCGTCATAACTTCCTATAAAAAAAACTCCGGTTTCCCCACGTATGCCTACTGATCCATCATCTGAAAATAGTTTTATGTTAAGTTTTGTTGTACTTGGTTTTACAATCGTAGATGATAATGCTCCCGGCATTGAAATAGTAGATTGAAGAGGATCATTAACTGAACCTAAACTTCCTGTTTTTTTGTAGTTTTTTATAGTAAAACTTACTTTATATATTTTATCTTTTAATAATTCAGTACAAGGTAGATATATGCTTGATTTTGTTTGGCCCTCACCTAGTTCACCATTGACCAACAAAAGGGTGTTAATTTTTTCATATTTTAAAACACCTCTTTCTGTGTCAACAGAAAGGAAGGTATTATTAGTACCACCATTTCCAATATTAGTTATGTTTGGATAATCACCCACATTAGGAGGATCATCTATTTTCCATGCTTTATTAAAACCACTTGAAGAACCTCCTCCCCCAATGATGTAGGGATTCATAAGTTGACCATTAGTGTCTGCATTTAGATAATTTTGCCCTATATTAGGGTGAAAACTTGAACTATCTTGTTGGTCATTACTTCCTAAAGGTAATCTTAGATATAAATGGTTGTAAGAAGAAGAAACTGAATTACCACTATACATAAAAGGTTCAAGTGCATGTTTTTTCAGAGTACTATGTGACAATTTTTCTCCTCTATAAAATCTAACTTCTTGTAAAGAGCCAGAATAGCTCATTGCATTTACATTTTTGAAACCTAATCCTGAATTAGTTGTCATTGCGGAAGCACTATGATTACCTCCACATATGTAGACACCATGTTCAGCTCCCCCCGAAATAGGGAGTGTACTATCTGGTAAAGTACATCCCCAATTATAGTGGTGTGATAAATTTGATATTCCCTGAGAGGATGTATAGTAAGATATATTTTTTAAGAAATTTGATTGGTATGCCCCAAAAGTTACATCAGAGTTTAATGAAGCTGAATCATGTCCCGTTACATCTACTCCTGCGAAACAATTCCAAAAATCTCCATTATATATAGGAAAATATTCTGTTTGGCCTGTAGTACTTCCTAAAGCAGCTTTATATACTAATTTTCCATATTGTGAAGAGTCTCCTGTAGTGAGAATGTCAGATCCAGAGTATGGTTCTATATACATAAATTGGGTTAAATCTCCAGGAGAAGATATAAAAGTATTATCTTCTCCAGAACCTGAAAATAACATTAATATTTGGTTTTGTGCTATATCTCCATTTATAATTCTAGTAGGTTTAATTCTAAATTCTAAAGAATGTTTTTTAGAATTAGGATTATCTGAAGCTCCTGCTATATTGGGATCTGTAGATGAATTGTAGTTTGGGTCTTGTAAAGTGGGGCCTAATGAAGAACTCCATTTAGAAAAAACAAAGTGGCCATCTGTTCCCGCATCTCCTTTTAAAGCAAACGCTGATTTATCATATGTAAAAGTTTTGTAAATATCAGCTGTGTCTAAATCTTTTAGAGGTCCACTAACTACGGTATTGCCCCCATATTCTTTTACATTTAAAATTGTAGAGGGTACACCATAACAACTCATTAAAGCACGTAGGCCTCTTTCTGTTCCCTTTGTTTTTAATAAATAAGGAGCATTATGATATAAACGTTTCCAAATTTCTTTTGTTATATCTCCCTTAGGTATAGATCCAGCATTTGAGGCAGTGACTAAAGTTTGACCCTCAGGAATACTAAGAAAATTATTACTAGAGTCTCCAATTATAAATTCTCCTACTTCTGAATCTCCTACAGTTGTTGAAGAAGGATCTGTGTTTTGGCCTAAAATATATTCTATTAAATTAGAATTTTCAAATTGATCAAAGGCTTCTATTCCTACACTTTTTAATTGAAAATAAACTAAATCTTTAGAAATACCTCTTGTATGGTGGGAATCATTTATGTCTGTTATGGCTTTTATATGTGTCCATAATTGGTCAAAATGATGGCCCGTCATATGGACAAATGTTTGATAAAAATTGTTATCAGGATTGTCTACAATATGTTTGGGGATTGTATTTACTAAAGCATATTCATTTTGTTTATCAAATAAAGAAGCTGATAGTAATTGACCTCCATAATTAGGATATTCTCCTCTTTCATCTCCCAACCAAGTTTGAACTTCTGGTGATGTAGTTGAATGTAAAATATAAGGAGGAGATTGTGCTCCTGGTAAAGGAATTTCTGTTGAAAGTGTTATTGTAAAAGTATTACCAGCAGATATTTCTATTCCTCCTGTTATTATAGAAGAGTCAGAGAAAGTTATTTGTGTTTCAGAATTGACTGCAGTTATCACAGCTGATTCTCCCGTTGTTGTATTATTTATTGTTTGTCCTACCTGAACTCCATCTGTTATAAAAGTAGCACTACTAAGAGTTAAAGATCCAAAAGTACTAGCTAGTGGAGTACCAATTGTCCATTCGTCTGTAGTATCTATAAACATATCAGATTCAAACTGAATCTGAAAATCAGTATTTAAAAATGTTATATTAATTGATTCTCCTGTTGTTGTGTTAGTTATTATATCTCCTACTTGTACTCCATTGGCAGTAAAACTACCAATAGTTGCATTCATAGCTGAATTTGCTAATGTGTTTTGTGTAGTTAATGCAAGATTTACTGCAAAATTAGGTGCAGCATTAGTCATTATTATAGTTGTAGAAGGTATTGTACCTGTGGAAAATGTTTCTGTTTCAGTTGTAGTAGCTACTACTTTAGGCCAAGTTGCAAATGAACCTGATTCATAATATAAAAATTGTTCATACCCATCAAGTCCTGATATTAACTTTAATTTCTTTTCTTCTATTTCTTCTATATTAAGTTTTAATTCTGTAGATATGCCCACATTTGGTTGTTCTGTGTCCTCTATAGTTTGAATTTGTGAATCATATAATTCAATTAATTTTACTTTATATTCGAAATTTTTTAATCTTTCAGATGCATTACTAAAATGTACAAAATTTTCAAAATGGTATGCTTGATCTATATCTTCAGTGCTTGAGGAAACAGGTCTAACATAGTCATATTTAATTGTGGGTATTTCTTTATTTTCTAACTGGTTTAAAAGTCTTTGATAAGAAGAAGTTACATTATATTCTAATATATCATTATATGTTTTATAATTAGAAGGTATACTATTATTAATTCTAACATCTATTTTAAAATTAGGACCTCTTAAATTAATATTATCATCATCAATTTCGGGTTCTCCTAAATCTACATCTATTATTTGGGGATCTATTATATTTTCAACTATTTTAAAAGTTGAGTTTTCTTTAATAGATATAGGTAAAGAATTTAATGTTTTTACTAATAATTCATGTTTATTAGGATCTTTATTTAATAAAATATTTATCCCTAATACATTAACATCATTTCCAAAATTTAATACAAAATCTCTAAAATAAGCTGAGCTTTCAATTTCAGATATAAAACTTTTAACAGATCTATCAAAAATTTCATTTGATATTTTAGGAGTAATAATTCTAAGTTCTTTACGAGAAGGTGATATTTCTTTTATAGAAAAAGGATTACTATTAGCATCAAATATTTTTTTTCTTTGGATATTTAGTTTAATAATAAATCTACCACTAACATATCCCCTATTACTTAATATTTCAGTGGGGTTTAATATTATTTCAGGAAAAGTATCAGTGGGGGTTGAATTTTGGGAAGAATCAGGGAATGTGTATTCCTTAAAATTTGGTTCAGAATAAACTAATTGATTATCCTTAGTAATAATATGTAATTCTATTATATCTTCTTTTCTTCCAAAGCCTTTAGATATATTCTTTGAAGCAATAGAAGAATCTAGTTGGAGATTTTCTTGAGTTGATATGCTTAATATTTTACTATTATCCGCCATTTTGTATTATATTGTTATAAATATAAAAATTATAAGTCTTTCATAGAATATATAGGTCCTAAAGGAGAAACTCCTATTGATTCTATTCCTTCAATATCTACACGAATGGTTATAGAGGTAGAAGGATCTGATTTGGAAAATCCTGCAACTGATTTTAATGAATTGAAAACTTCACTACTCCATATGGGTCTTGTTAATCCTCCTTGAATGTAGTATTTATGGTGTGGTGGTTCGTCTAATTCAATAATATCCCCTTCATTAAAAAAGGGATGGGTTTTTGGGATATTTTCTATTTCATTATTTATTCCTTCTAGTTGTTTAATCAATTGTTGGATTTCTTCATCTATAGGATCAATAGGTGTTCCTACATATTCTTTACTTTTTTCTATAAGTTCTTTATGTGTATTTTTAGTTGAAACCCATATATTATTATTATTGTTTATTACATAAAATCCCTCTGTTGGTTTTTCTCCTTTGGGTCCTTCAGCTATATAGGGAACTAAATCACCATTTTCATTTGTTTCTGTGTATAGTACTGATCCATTTGGTTTTACTCCTGTTTGGGGGATATCATAAAATAATGTATTGTAATGTTCAAAGAATTCAATAGTTGTATACTTTTTGATTTTAAACTCATTAAAATCTCTGTCTAAACTGGCTTCTGCTTCTATAGATTCATATATTTTTTTATTGAATTTAATATTTTGGACATTATCTTTATCTAAAAGAGGTTTAACATAAAGTACCCAATTAGCTTCATATATAGCTTGTGCATATAAACCTCTATCTTTTTCTATAGCTTTTTTTTGTGTTGATTTATACCAATTACTATTAGGGTTACTAATTATGTAATCTGCTTTAGAAGATACTTTTAATTTTTGTTCTTCATTTAGCCCTAATATTTTTGATTCTATTTCTATGATTTCATTTCTAGTCATATCATTATTATTAAAAAGTTATATAAAATCATATGGACCTTCAAATGCTACTCTTGCATCTTTAGACATAATTCCTTTAAAACCTGGATATACTAACTCAGGTTGTATAAATTCTTTTTTACTTGCTGCAGATGTGTTAGAATATTTGGAAGAATACCCAGCATAGTCTATAATACCCCAGGTTGTATTGGATACTGTATCGGGCTTATAGATTTTTCTGAAATCATTATCACGAACTTCAATAAGTCTTCTACTTCCTACATTCTTAGTTCCTTGAAATTGGTAATTTCCATTACCCATTATTTTATAGTAAACTGTGTTATTTATATAGCTAAAATTCATTGTAGATAATTCTAAATAATATTTAAAATTTGTATTATTTACTGTTTTATCTTTTATTAGGGTCCAGTACCATCTTATATTTTCTTTATTTATTATAAAGTTATATATAGGTCTACCATAAACTCTTTCCCAGTCATAAAGTTGATTGTATCTATTGGTTCTAATATTACCCCTTTGACCACTAGGTCTACTGAGTCCTGATTTAGAACTTCCTACTTTCATTTCCCATTTATAATAATCACTAACAGGATTATTAAAAATAGTTTGAATGTCTATATTATTAGGGGCGTTAGGACTTGTTGGTGTAATTAATCTTGTTTCTATTTTTTTACCCGCAAAATAACCTGCATATAAGTTAGAATCTGCTGTAGTACCTGTATACCAGTTTTGTCCATCAGGATGTGTACTAGAACCCCATTCTAAATGCATTGGTATAAATGGTGAAGTTATTGTTGTGCCCGCTATTGTTGATGCTGGTACATTTTGTCCTGTATCTGAATTAATTATAGTTAAAACATCCTCAATGGGATCATCTGTATCATTAGTAATACTTATAAATGGTTTGCCTGAGGGAGATGGTGGTTTAAGGATAGATATTGTGATTGGGTTATTTTCAAATTGTGATATTTTTATTGTTTTTGTATCTGGTTCAGGAAAAAGACCTACAGGACTTAAACCTTTATATTTGATAGTTATAGCCCCCTGAGTATTAGATAAAGTAAAAGTATATTCATCTACTAAATCTGTTAGTTCTGTTGTTGTTAGTTCTTCTGGTTCATCAAATTGTTCTAGAGGTATAGAAAAATCAGAAGATAAATTAATATTGGGACCTGTGGGTATTTCATTAAGAGTTTCTGGATCTACAACTTGAGATAATTCATCAATAGGGATGTTCCTTTTTCCAAAAACTGTTTTAGCTATTTCTACTAAACGTGAGTTATATATTGCTCTTTTAACTCCTTTATGTATTATATATACTGTTGTGGATCCTTCTTGTTTTAAAAAAGTACCTTCAGTAAATAATGAAAATGTAGTACTAGGGGTTTCAAGATCAGTTAGGTCATTTAGTCTTCTTTCTATTTCTTGTAAATATTCTTCTATAACTGAATCCTTAGGAATATTAAAATTATAAAAATAATCTTCACTTTGTTTTATAATTGTTTCATGAGATAGTTTTCCAGATTTAGGAATTGAATAAAAAATGTTATGGTATATTTCAAATAATTTTTTTGTATTTATATTATTTTTAGAATCCATGAATTCTGAAAAATCTTTATTAACTATATCATATGCACTATTATTATATATTTTTTTATTAAAAAATAAATTTATCTCTTTTCCTTTTATTTTAGTGGAATTTATTTTAGTTTCAGATTGAAGAGTAATTTCTTTTTTATTATTCTCTTTTATTTGTTTAGGTTGGTCTTGGGTATATTCATCAGGCATTATCTAATAACTTTAAAATGATAATTATTATCATATATTGTTGTACCATCATTATTTATATGCTTAAATAATACTCTATAATATCTTTCTGGTTGTAAACCTTTCATATAAATTTTAAAATACATTCCATCTGAATCTGCGCTTATTTTTGTATAATCAGTGTCAAAAGGTATGACTTCTTCTTCGGTGTGAGCATCTCTTATACTATAAAAGGAAGATGTTGTTAAATATCCTGGATTTAGGTAATTTGAAGAAGAAGTAAACTGTCTTACAGGGTATTTATCTCTTACATGGATTCTGAAAGTAGTTTCATCATTTTGGTTATATTCTTCTTTATTTCTATAAAATGAAATGTTTAATTCACCTTCAGTTTTAGCTAATGATTGTGAACTATGTATACTATCATCCCATTTAAAAGCTAATCTAGGTGGATATATTGTATGGGTGTCCACAGAGAAGTATTTCATTTCCCCAAAACTACCTGAAGTATCCTCTTCAACAGAATCTGGTTGTTTTATAATAATTCCTTCATTTTCTATTCCTAGTGCATCTGTTGCAGGATCATCACTATCAGTGTAAGTATTACTTGCAAATAAACTACTACTCCAATATTTAACTATTGTTGTTACTTCTAAATTTACATCTAAGTTGTCTCCTTTTAAAAATTGTTGTGAACCTTGAAAACCACTTCCTGTGTACCAAGATCCTCCTCCTTTAGTTATCCCTAATGCAGATATTGAACCTGTAGATTGTTGAGAAAAACTTGAAGTAGACCATTGTGTAGCTGTTGTGTCATTATCCCTATATACCCATGAACATCCATTAGAACTTGTAGGTAAATTAGAATATCTACCTGTACCTTCATCCCATGATTGAGATACGGCAAATGCTTCTAAATTAAGTGTTGTTGTTAAATTTTTATGTTCTGTAGATGAAAGTTGTAAGAAACATTTTGCATTTGATTGGAAATCTGAGTTTCCTACTATATCTGTTATCGTTGATTGTATTTCACTACTTTTAAATTTAGCTAAAACTCTAGAAGGATAATATCTAGGGTCAGAACTTCCTTTTTCTTTTACAATTTCAAGAATTTCGTCACCTCCAGTGTTCATTTTTATTCTATCTGGATGACTATATAATGTTGCGTCTTTTTCTGGAAATAAAAAATAATATGCCATAATTAATATGTTGTTATACGTCCTTTAATATCTATGTTTGGGTACTTTAATTCAAAAATACTAGGATCTAATGAGGGATAAATTACCCCATTTCTAGTTGCATTAGTAAAATCATATTTATATTGTGAATATCCTAAGCTTGTGCTGTTTTTATTTTCAAATTCTACTTTTTCAATTACTTGAACACCTTTAACTCCACTTAATAAATTTTCTATTTCAGATACAATAATGGGTTGATTTACTTGCCATTTATCTATACTAAAATATTCTTGAAGTTCAGTTATACAATTTAATAAAACTTCTTCATTATTATAATTTTTAAAAGAAACTATTTCAAAATTAAGTGAAAAATTTATTACAAATGCATCTTTAATATTAATAGCATCTGTTAGCATTCTATATTGTTCTAAGTAAGTTGCTAAATTAGTTTTAGTAGCTGTGTTTAGGGTTGTTAAGTTTTGATTTATATCATATCCTAAAGTATATAAATTTAAAGCTAGGGGATTAGGTATACGATTTACTTTTGTTGTTAATGGAGATATTTGGTCATCTTGAGTTATATAGGCTTTAGCTATTCTACCAAATTGAGGAGGTAATGATAATGTTCTAATTAAGTAATCATCTTTAGTTACTGTTCTATTTTGAGCTCCAAAATTAGCCATTGTGTTCATTCTAATTTCTTCAATAGTATCTCCTGCTCCTCCTCCCTTAGCTGCTTCTACATTTGAGGATGCTACAGATGATATTACAAAATTTAACATAGAAGAATTTAAATTTGGTTTATTACTGGTTAGTAAAGTTCCTACTTGAGTGATTGTATTTGAATTTACATTAGAATTTAGACCTCCCCCCACTAAATATGTTACTGTTAAGGTAGTATTTGCTGGTACTTGACCATAAGCTTTTGTAAATAAAAAATTAGATGGATCATAAGCTACATCTAGCTTAGATCTACCATCTTTAATTCCTAAACCTATATTATCAGGGTTAGGTATTATTTGTTCATCAGATTTATCACTTATACCTGCTCCAAATTGGATTTCTAAAGTATTATCTGATTTTACTCTTGTTATAAATCGTCGTGGTACTTTTTTCAATTTTAAGAGATAAGGAGTTTGGTTATTAAACCCATGTAATTCAAAATCATTAGCTCCTGTGTTTTGCATTTCATCATATATTGTATCTTGGGCTAGATAGGGAACTTCATGATAAATATTACCATCACCATCTACTATAGATTCTATAGATATTACATTTGAATCAAATAAAGTTAATGTTTTAAATTTTTCGGCACTTCCAACAGTAAATGTTTGAGTTTTTGTTTCTCCCGAAATAGCTCTTGTTGTTTTTTTAAGTAAATAATATTGTGGATTATCATCATCATCATATTGGTATACAGTTACTTTTGTTGGGTCTATGGATGATGAAAAATCAAATCTAAGAGTATTGTCTAAATAAAAAGAAGAACCTTCAGTAGATATAAAAGTAGAATTAGTATTTACATCTAAAGTATAATTATAATCAGGAGAATACTGGCCATTTTCTAATTTAGATGGTACTAACTGAAATATATCTAAATCTACAGAAGCAGCTGATGTCATTTTGGGTTTATACCCCATAGCATAAGCTAAATTATATATATTCTCTTTATCTTGAGCTAATGTTAAAAATGATTCTCTTAATTGTGTGTCTGTATAGAATGATAATACATCTCCTACATAGGATGCCATTTCTAAAAACATCATTCCTGGATTACCTTCACTAAAATCATTAAAATTATTAGGAAAATATACTTCAGCAAATTCTGATAGGGATGTTTTAAAAGAGTTATAATCTTTATTTAGATATTTAACGTCTTTATCCTGAGATTTATTAGATGTTTTTGAATATGCCATTTTAATTAAAGTTTAATTGAATAGAATCTTGAGAATTATCTAAATTGAACATATATGTAATTGTTATATAAAGAAGATTTTCATTATCTATAAAGTTTACTAAAGTATCTATTAATGATATTTCAGGTATGTGGATATTAATTTGTTGGTTTATTTTTTCATATAAATCATTTTCATTAGGATTTTGTTCAAATAATAATTTTTTTAATCCCACACCAAAAGTAGGTTCATTAACTCTTTCTCCTTGTTCTGTTAATAGTACATTTATTATATTAGATTTTACTTGTTCTTTTATTGTTTGTGTTCCCTTGAACATATTAATTTCATCTAAAGGAAAAGCTACCCCTATTCTAACATTTTTGTTAATATCTAGGGGACTTATATTTCTAAATGAATTTATTAAGGGCATTTTTATTTATTTTTTTTAGTATCAATTGCTTTCATTAAATCTCTATAATCTCTATTTACAACACTAGCTATTTTATCAGGCATTGCTTCTGTTGGTATTGATTGTGATGTAGAAAAAGGACTACTTATGGGGGCCATTGCTGTTTGTGTGTCCGTATTTCCCATTGCGGTTTCGTTCAATAATGTATTTAATGTATTATCTTTTACAAAGTTTTGTTTTTTAATAGGATCCTTACCCATTATTTTTTCTTTTAAAGAATTTTTTACCTTACTTGGTATGGGGGAGTTGGTAACAGATTGTTCTTTAATTAAAGGATTAATATCATCTCTTAAATCTTCTTTAAGTGATTTTAGTTCTCTACGTAACGCATAATCAATTTCTTCTCTGACTACTTTTCTAATCAGTTTTTCAAAAAGTTGTGCTTTCATAATTTTTGTTGTTTATTAATAAATATATATTTTTTTAAGAATTTTGATTTAAATTATAGTTAATTACTTTATAACTTGTTTTAAACCCAAATTTTGTATTTTCTATTCTTTCTATAACCTTAACGTCAGTAACATTATTTAATAAGTTCCCATACAGTGATTGTAATTCCTCTATAATATTACTTAAATCTGGATTTAATAAATTTTCATTTATATTACCAGAATTTGAAGCTGATAAGTCTCCAATATTACATGTTTGAATATATTGGAGATATAATAGATCTAATACAGCTAATCTAGCTTTTATAGATTCTATAAAGTTATTTACTAAACTCAAAGCTTTATTAATGGGAGATAATATTTTACTTATTTTTTTTCTATAAGATGGAATTGCAAAATCATTTATAGTAATTATAAGATTAGCCCATTCTGCTATTTTGGCTACTGCTTTTTTTCTTTTTTCATTTACCTCAATAATCATTCCCCCTGTAACTCCAGGGACAGATGTTGGTATAGATTTTAATATAAGAGGGATTACTCTTACAAGTATACGAAGTGCAGTTATTATGGGTTTTAAAAAGTTTAAGATATTTTCAATTTTAGGTATTATTATTTCAAGGATTTTTCTAAGTTTTTCTTCTAATTTATCTAATTTTAATTTTCCTTTTTCTGCCTTGTTTATAATTTTTTCTATAATTTTTTTAGTATTATTATATCTTTTTTCCATTTTTTTCTGTGATTGTAAACTACAAGCACTAGATGAAAACTGTTCTTTAAGGTCTGTTACTGAAGGTAATTTTTCTCTTAATTTATGTAATTTTTTTTTGCCTTCATCTCTTATTTGAGTTCTTATAAGGGGTAATCTGTTGTCTATTTGATTTGTTAATAATGATGTTACTAATTTTGTAGCCATTTTATACTAATTTTGTATTTTTACTTTTTATTTCTTCTAATGCTTCACTTAATCTATCTATTTCATTTTTTCTTGTTTGTAAGATTTTAGGGTTATTAGGATTTAAAGCTGTAGCTTTATCGGGGAATGTAGTTATAAAAGTTATTTTAAATGATATATCATCTAATATATCTTCAATTAAGGTTAATAAATCATTTAACCATATTTGTGTTTCATTTCCTAATAAAGCAGGTTCAATTGGTAAATTTCCATTTGTTTGTAACCCTAAATATATATTGGGGGAATTTACTATAAATTTATTTTGGTTGTCTCCCTCTTTTACTTCATCTATATTAACCCCCAAATCAAAATGTACATTTCCTTTTGTACTAAAACCTATAGCTTTATCTGAAAATAAGAGGATAGAATCTTCTTTAGCATTAAATAATATTCTGTCTGAGTTTATTATTGCTTGTTTTCCTTGATATATATCTGGTGATTGTGGTATATAAGCCATAATTATTATATTTTATAGTAAAAAATCTGAATTTGCTTTCAGTATATCATGTTGGTAATTTCCTCTTCTATTACCTCCATATTTACTATGGATTAAATCTGATTTTGAGGCTAATGTTGTTCTGTTTCTATTTCTTCCCTTTACATAAGATATATGGACCCAAGATTTAGTTCCTCCCCTTTCAGGAAATTCCCATATTAATTGGTCAAATTTAATGTTATCAACACACCAATTAAATATTTCTGAGGTTGGTAATCCATTTATAGGGACAACATCTGCTGCTTGTCCATAACAATGTTGACTTGTACCACTACCCCCAATTAATTTATTTAGTTCAGCTGATCTATAAACAGAAGAAATTGTTAATTCTGAAGCTCCTCCAAAATAATCTAATACTGGATTAATGCATTCTCTAAAAAGTATATCCATATTCTGTACTATTTCATCTTTTGTAGGGTAACTTGTTCCGTCATTTCCCGGAATATTTATGTTAGGCTGTCCCTGAGATATTCTAGTATTATTTGTACTTGAATAAAGTAAATCTCTAAGTTTAAAATATTTTGCCATAATTTTTAATTTAACCCATTAATTCATCTAAATCTAAATTATCTAAATCTTCATTACCTAAATTATTTACTTCTCCGGGTACTTCTTCTGTTTCATTACTATCATAAAAGTCAGATTCTTTGCTATTTTGTACATCATCTATTGTTGATGTATTTGATTCTACATCTGATATATTTGTAGGAGAATTTAAAACTGGTTCTTCTTCTCCAGGTAATGCTGTTATTTCGGGTTGAGTTATAATTGTTGTTCCTTTTTCTTCTTTTAATCCTTCAAATTTAATTGGATCAAATGTATTAGATTCTTCTATTATTGCTTTATATGAAGATAAATTAAAAGATGAAACATTTAAATTACTAATTTGTTGGTTAGAAGTTAAATAAATAGATGAAGGATCTCTATTTATATTTTCTAATGTGTGTATCCATCCTTTATTATCTTCTTCAATATCTTGCCCATTACGTATTATTATTATAGGATCTCCAGTTTGGCTTGTATCTGATAAACTCCATGGATTTTTTATACTTATATTTTTATTAAAATTAGTAGATCCTAAACGGATTGAATTTCCAAATCTTCCTTCTAATATTGTGTCCCCCTCATAGGGTAATAGAGGTTTTGTTTTTAAATTTTCAGTGAAATATTGTCCTAAATTTATATCAGTTCCTTCATCTGTTATTTCTCTTGCTATAATTCCACTTTCAGTGTCTATATCATAATCGTTTTTTACTTTTCCTATGTTTAGTTCTTTTATAGAGGGAAGAGCATTATGGTGTGGGTGATTCCATATATTAACACTGGGGAAATAATATGAAGTTTCTCCCTTAAGATTGTAAATTCCTTTATCTATAGTGGATAAAATTAAAACTATTTCATTTTTTAGAGGATAATTTTTTATAAATGAAAATAATGGTTTGGCATGAAGGGCATTTTTAGAACTTTCTAATGAAGTTTCTTCTGATATAATCGTATAAAATATAGTACCTATAGCATCAGGACCTCCATATGTTTCAAAATCAGGATGAGTTTCATCTAATATAATATCAAGAACTCTAACTGATACTAATCTTTTAGATGATTTATTAGTTAGTGATGATGTTTTTACTTTATCAAAAATATTGAGATATCCCATCTTTATTTTGGTTCTTTTAGTTGTTTTGGTTTTTCAACTGTTTTAGATATTTCTTCGGCTACTTCTTGAAGTTGTTGCATTTCTTCTTCTGTTAGTAACCCTCCATCACCCGTGTTTGAAGTTGTTGTAGATAAACGTTGAACTATAGCTGCCATTTTTATTAATTGGTCATCATTTTTAACACTGATTTCCATATATTCTTTTATTAAAGGTACTACTACAGTAGCATCCCCCAGAGAAGTGATAAGAGGACGTAATTCAGCTATTAAACTAGCTAGTTGTTTTGATTTTTTTGATTGGTTTTTATGAATTTCTTTTAATAAATCAGAAAAACTTTTATCATCAAAAATTATTTGGTTTAAGGGGTCCATACTATTTATTTATTATAAATATGGAAAAATTTAAAGTCTTACATATCCTGTTTTGATATATTCGGCATATAAATTTTTATATAATTTTTTTAAATGTTTTGTAACTTTAGTAATGACAGGAGTATCTACATCAGTCATTTCACGAATATAAATGTATAATGCTTTTTTATTAAAAATTTCTAAATTTTCTCTACGTTTAAAAAGAGTATTAATTGCATCACAAACTTTTCTATCATTATCCTTTTTAAATAAAGTAAATATATGTTTATCTACATATTCAGTGAAGTAATCTATAAATGTTTTTAATTCATTTTTTCTACTATCTCTACCTAATTGGTGTATTACTCCATTATCTTCATCAGCTGCCATAACATCTGCTGTTATTTTCTTTTTCTTATAGTTATTATTATTATAAAGAATAAGATAATTTTTACCTACGATTGAAAAATATGAAAAAGCTTTTGAACCTTTATCAGGTTTAAAATAATCTAACTTTTCTAAAAGAAAACAAATTACTTCATGTTTTAAATCCTCTAAATTATCTACTTCCGTATAGTAAAACTTAAAAGTATGTATTAAATTTTCTGCTAATTTATAAAATGCGTAGTATATTCTTGTTTTAAATATTTCGTCTCTTTCAATTTGGTGAGGAGAGGCTAAATATTCTTTAATTGCTAAATCTGTATCTGAAGTGAAATATTGTTTTTTTGTTCTTTTACGTCCTCTTTTTTTAGGTTGAGGTGTTGGATCAAATATTTCTTTTGGTGGTTGGGGAATTCTATTAGATATCATATATTTATTTTAACATAAATTCATTTAATGCCTCTTGTATTTTTTGTACTTCTTTAAAGAAAAAACCAACTTGATCATCAGCATAAAACATTCCTTTATCATCTATTTCTTTTAATCTTTTATCACAAGCTCCTATAGCTTCACTTTGTTTAGCAATAAAATCTTCTAATAATTCATTTTTTTTCATTAAATTTCTAATAATAAAAAAAGAAACTGTGATTGTTATTGTTAGTAGTATTGTTAGTAATATTTCCATAATTAATCTTTAAAAAAAGAATCTATAGCTGCTAAAGTAGCGTTTGATAGATTCGGATTATTTTTTATATTTATTTTTTTAGCATTTCTTAAGATTTTATCACCTTTAGAAGCATTTTTAGGTTTTGCTTGTTTTGGTACTGCATTTGTTGCTTTATTCCATATTTCAAATTCAACCTGAGCTGCCATATGGTCTGCTTGGTGCATTAGTAAGGGTAGATGTGATCTTAATTTAGTTTCTTTCATACCTGACATGAAGTAAAACTTATTACTTTCATCATATAACCCATCATGTATTTTAATACCAATAAATTCATTTTGACTTACCTTAACACCAATTTCTTGTAATAAGAATAAAGATCGTTCTGGTATTTTCATAGCAGGAATGTCAGTGTTAAATTTATAAATTTGACCTAATTTATCAATATGCCATTGGGAATCATTTGGTTGATAGTATTCGCCTTCTTGCTGGCCCATCTTGCCCAAATCATGGAATAAAGCAACAAAATGCATTTCCTCAATGGTGTATGTGGATATATCTCCCCCCATTTTATTCCACGTTTTATATAATTCATTTGCACAATCATACACACGTAAAACATGGTCAACATAACCACCTGCAAATGCTGAATGGTGCCAGTTTTTAGCTGCTGCTGGCATCATCATCATTCTATCTTGATATTTTTCCATAAATGGAATTAATATATCTGTTCGTTCTTTAGATATATTGGTTTTTATTTCGCTGACATAGCGATCCCAATTTGATTGGATTTTTTCTGCTGATAACATAACTTTTATTTTTTTAAAATGTGCCTGTTTGGGTCGTTCCATTTGCTCCTAATTCACCTGGTCCTCCCGCTACTGTTATTATATTTTGTAGTTCTTCGAATCTTTCTTTAAGAGGTCCTGCTTCCATATATTGTAGTGCTTCTTGTTGTTGACCTTTTTTAATTAGAATTTTTAAACCTCTTAAGGTTTGATTTAATCTATCTAAAGCGTCTTGTACTTGTCTTGCGTATTTCATAATGATTTTTTATTTATGGAGATATATATAACTTATATTTGGGGAATCCAAATTTTATTTATTGGTTCTTATATTTAATCTTGCAGGTAATGTTTTTCCTGTGGCATTTCTTATAACTATTTGATATTTTAATGGTACTCTTCCCTTATCTTGTTGAAATACGGGACTATCTGTTTCAATAACTACATCTAAAGATTTAGTATTAGTACCGGGATATTTTATTTTTACAGCATCCGAATTTAATTTTCCTATCATGTCATATGCTCCCTTTTCTCCATCTATGTAATGAACAAATATTTTTCCACCTGATTTTTCTCTTACATACCAATAACCATACCCAAAAGAAGAGGCTAATAAATTTTTAATTTTTTCTAAATTTACATCTAATGATGACTCAAATGTACTTTCTTTTCCTTCTTGAGTAATATATGCATTTATGCCATCTGTCATTCTTTGTGGGTCTATACCACATGCTTCAAATATTTCTTTAAATAGTGGTTTATCATTATACTTATCCTTATCAAATATGGCTTTGCCTTCATTATTTAATATAACAAAGGGTACATTACCCCCATTATAAATTGCTGATCCTTTTTGATCTTTAATAGATAAATAAATATCTTGTTTTGCATGTATTACAAGATCAGCTACTTTTGGACCCAAATCTGTGGGTCCTTCAAAGGATAATTGTCTTTTTGTGTCGGATGCCCCCATAAATTCAGCATCATCTGGAGTAAGATCTAAGGGATCTATACCTATGGTTTTAAATAATTTTTGAATGTCTGGAAATTCAATTTCTTCTATAGGAATTCCAAAAGATCCTTGTATTTTAGTTAGAAGATCTTGTTCATAAACTTCACCTTTATTTGCTCCTCCTGCTAGGATTATTTGGACTAATCCTTCTTCTGTGTTAAATTCAAACATGTTATACTTTGAACTTCCACTTTGAGGTGGATCTATTATTTTTATTTGAGGATTATTAAATAATTTTTGTATTATTTCAATAAATTGATCTTTATCGATATTTTTTCTATTACCTATTCTATAGGTATTTTTCATAGAAGCTAAACCTGCTTCTTTACCTTCGGGAGAATCTATTATTTTAGATATAGCGTTTCTAGAATTAGCTGCTTTGGTGCCTTCTTTTAAGTTATTAAGAATTTCATTAGAGGGTAATTCTAATTTTTCTAAAATTTGTTTTAAAATAGAGATATCAGAAGGGCTATCCATATCTGGATATCCCTTTTCTGACATATAAGACCATTCCAATAATAACTCGT
>JGI24006J15134_10000756_pt1 | contig 19325 bp, 31 predicted proteins | sample LinPmetageLP53_FD_15134 | JGI IMG/M metagenome (IMG submission 15134)
TTCTCTTACTATTCCGTAGTAATCTGAAGAATGTAAACCATTTTCATGATAATAATGTAGTGGTTTCTTAACTACATTCCAGTTAAGTCCATTTTGTTCTAATATTTGTTCTGTGTTAAGCATAATCTAATTTTAATTTAGTTAATAATTCTTCTGGTGTTCCATGAAATATTTCTGTTGCAGCTCTAGCTTGGTTTAATCCTATTTCATACACTGTTAAATGTATTTTCTTATTTTCTTCAGATATTTCATATAGATATTCTTCCCAGCAATCTGAAGCGTCAGGATGCATGCAGTATATACCCCCTACATTAGATGTAGGTGTACCGTCATCTTTACATCCGCTTGATTTAAAGTGTACAAACATTTGTGCTGCTAGACAGTCCATGCCATTAAACATAGGTTCTGTTCTGTCCATAGGTATGCCATTTACAACTGTATATCCAGATAGCCATTCAGCTAATTCAGCACCATGACCACTCATGTATCCGTCATATTGACGGTACATACATGTAAGTGTTTCTCTGTGTTTTTTACCTGCTTCATTTTCCCAGGTTCTTATTACTTTAGTTAATGATCTAGTTCCCATCTTCAATAATTGCTAGGATATCACCTTCATCTATTGCTGTTCTTATATCACTAAGAACCTCACCAGTAAAGTAACTAGTTAATGTAATGTCAGCTTCAATTTCATTGTCGTTTATACTGTAATAAACATCAACATTACTGCCTGTTTCAATTCTAGTGTCAGTTATACACTGCTCTACAATAGATAATAGTTTATCAAAAGCATCGCTACTTATTTTTGGTAAGTTTTGTTGTTGTTCTTCTTTTCTTAAGCTGTTTAGTTTGTCTGTTATAGTTTGCAAACCATCCTGACCAGCCTTTTCTTGTAATTCTAGCTTAGTTATTTGCTCTTTTAATGTTAATTCTTCCATAATTATTTAAGGTTTTTGTATAAATCGTTAGTTAATGTTAATGTTATTTCTTCCAGCACTTTACTGTAAGCTTCGTTTTTACCTAGCAAATATTCGCCAGATTTTTTTTCTTTATTTTCTCTGCTTGCTTTTAGCTCTTCAGATATTAAAGTTGTAATTCTTCCCACTACATCTTCCATATTATTGTTGTTTTAGTTCATTAATCTCCCAATCTTCATGAGCTATGTCCATTTGCTCAAGTTCTTTTTCAGCTATTAGTGCCCATAAACCTTCGTCTCCAGACAAGACTTTATCGTTAATAGTTGTTTTATGATTTCTTCCATCATCAGGAAATCTTAAAAATACACTTGTAGTGTATTCTCTAGTTACTCTTAGTTCATACTCTTTCATAATAATAATTTTGTATTCTTTCTATTATACCTCTGCCGTTTGCAGTGTGAAAACCATAACTATGTGTATTTAAAGAAAGTATTGGTTTATTTTCTACTAATAAATGAAATAAATCCCACTCATTATCATAGTCCATATCTTGCTGTGTTTGATTTATAGCTTCTGCCATAGCATAAGCATCATGCTTACATTCACCATACTCATTAGTTAAGTAATTTGTTATTTCTGTTGCTGTCATAATGTTAATTTATTTCAATTATTTTTACAACAGAAATTGATTCTAATGCTATTTCTCTAGCATCTTCTATGCTGTCTGCCCAAACAGATATCCATTGTTTATCTCCATCTAAGCTAAGTGTTACTTGATATTCTTTCATGATACTAATTTATTTGCCAATTCTTGTATGTCTTTTACATCAAAAAAACTGTAGTTATTACTTCCTCCTGTATAGTCTTTGTAGTCTTTTGCTGTCCTAATTAATAAATTAAGTCCGTCACTAGCCCAACCATATCTTACATCAGGTATACTAAAGTATATTGCTTTATTGTTCTTAGTAGCAAAGCCACTAAAGTAATAGTGTCCATTTGAAAACTTAATATCAGTAAAGTCAGCTTCTTTTAAAGCTCTTCTTACAATAGTTTTCTCTGCATTATATGCTTTTTGAGTTAATTGCTTTATCATAGTTCTAATTATTTTATAAATTGTTTTAATTTTAAGAATCGTATTATATCTTTTTTCAACTCTTTAGTCTTTAATCTTAATGTTTCCATTTCATGATAAAGACCTCTTTCTCCTAAAAATTGATTATTGATATTGTTTAATTTATCTTCTAACTGACTAACTACTGGTATCAAATGTTTCTTCATTGTTACTAGTTGCTGTTGAGTACTAAGATATCCTTTCCAATCTGAATAAGAATCAGATAGATGTTTACCTACCTGTCTTATTCTCATTGGTTTTAATTTTGATTTAAATATTTTCATTTATTTTAATTTTAGCAGGCTTAATATTAGCCGTGTTCATACTTATTGTTTCTGTTTCTTCTCCACATACAAGACATGTAGCTNNATAGTCNTCATTGNGATGATANTTCTGCTTCACAGCATTCAGAAGCTGCGTCTAAATCCCATGTAAAATCATCCCATATTTCATCATGTTGTGCTGTTAGTCTACCGCCAAAGCACATGCCTGGCTCTTCGTATTCTAATGTAAATGTTAAATCAGGAAAAAGACCTATAATATTTTTTACCCATTCTATAGGAGGAGCCCAAGCTGATTCAAATGTTACAGCAAAGTAATCTGTATCATTATGATTTATATGTGGTTCACAAGCGTCCCATTTAGTTCCCCAATTAGCTATACTCCACTCGTACCAATCTTTACGATCACCACGTGGTAGTGTTCCTTCAAATGAAAACTCTGTTTCTTCTACGCAGTAAGTCATAGATTTTTCTACAAATTCATGTAGTTGTTTTTCGTCACCTGCTACTTCTAGATTATTCCAGCACCAATTTGGCATAATTATTTGTTTTTAATTGTTAATTCACTTAAAACTAATATATCATTATAAGCTTTTAGATTTTTGTTATAATCAGTATAAATAAATATTTCATTCATTATTTTATTAAATACTATTTTATTATAATATTGATTATAGTAAATAGGGTTTCCGTCATCTGTATCTCTGTCGTAATACCAATATACTTTTTGTGTCATATTATCTATTTCAATGATATAAAAATCTTTATACACTTCTATTGTAATGTTTTCTTTATGATCATCATATTTACGAATTTCTTCATCATTATAATCCCACTCATATAAATGATTTTCGTGAGATGTAATAATGCAATTATCTATTTGTGCAATAGATATAAATGGTAGTATTATAAATACTATTAATAATTTTTTCATTGTATTTCTTTTAATGAGTTAGTTGATTTTCTAGATATTTTATAACTAGCACGAACTCTGTTAGTAGTTTGTTTATCTATTTCTTTTAATCTTGCTATCTCTTTTTGATACCAAGCGAACCTTTCTTTTTTCATTTTTTAAATTACTTTGGTTATTACTGTGATATTCTTGTGCGATATCAGATAATATATTGATTTCTTGTGATTGCATTTGCTCTCGCATTTGCATAAATTCTTCTTTCATTCTTCCCATAATTATTTGTTTTTAGTTAATGATTTAATGTATATCTATTTCTTTTTCTGTGCTTGCATCATGCACTCTCCATTGAAATATATCTAACATATCGTTTAAAGTCATTGCCTTAAATTCTTTTTGTGTTAGTCCTCCATAATCAATTTCATGGAAATTGTATAGAACTTCATAAATATCATCTAAGCTGTCAAATATTTCATCAGCTACTTTCCAATTATGTTCTTCTACAAAGGTAGTTCTGTACTCATGTCTTTCGTTACAAAATAATTTATATTTCATTAGTTATTTTTTTAATTAATAAAAAAGGAAGAGAGTAGTAGGATAACAGCAAACGTTAGTTATCATTCCGTGGCCACACGCTACCACTACTCTCAACCTATTAATATACAACCCTTGAGTGACTGAAACTACTCTTCACCAGTATTGTACATGTGTAAAAAAGAACAGGCTATAGTACAGCTCGCGAGATGTCTATGACACAGACTATATTCGTGCTTGGTACAGCAAGAGAGCTACTCTTACTAAGTAAATACGTATATAGTATTTACAGCCTTATTTGTTGTGCCTGTTCTTATAATAAGAAAGAGGTTAGTGATGCATGCTTTTAAGCTGCCTGCAGGGCTTCTGCGCACGTCTCTTTCTTTATGTTAATTGAGCCAACAACTTAACCTGTTCAGGGGTAAGTGTATTGGATATTGATTTTTTTCTTGTAGCTCTATGTTTAGTAAGAGCATTAACTATTTTATAATACTTTTTAATAAATTTTCTTCTTAAAGGCTTATATTCTTCATTAACTATTTTGATTTCTTTCATTAATGAATTGTATGTAGGGAACTGTTTAGTATCTCCACATAAATAAGTTATAGTTAATTTAGCTTTATTTACATTTTGTATAATCCAAGCTGAATTATTTTTTCTAAAAGAAGCGTGAGCAATATCATACTTGCTTACTTTTTTTTCTTTTAATAGTTTTTTTAAGTCAGACATATACTCTGAGCTTATTTCATAGATTTCATTTTTCATAATAAATGTTATTAAGTTAATACTAATTAGGATAAAAGTAAAGAAGGGACTAAGAAAGTCCCCTCTTTTTATTTGTATTTATCTAATACATTATCATCCGAAACAGGTGTTGGAGTGATAGAAGTAAAGATAGAGAATAGTACGCCTGCTATAACAGCAGTAGCCATACCACTAAATGTACCTATAAATAATACAGGTAAGCATAGTGTGAATAATATATCCCAAAATGCTTGTGTTTTTACTAGTCTTTTTCTGCCGAGGGCTTTATATACAATGATATAATAACCCACAGCAGTAAAGAATGCTATACCTAATATTCCCATTAGGCTTTAGCTTTAGCTTTTCTAGAAGAACGCTTATCAGCTTTAATAATTAGTTGTTCTTTTTCAGCAATTTTATCATCTATTTCTTCAGGAAAAATATCTGACACTAAGGATTTAAAAGCTTCTCCTGCTTTATCGTCTGTTTTAAAGTAATCGTTAACGATAGGTGTGTGAGAGAATTTACTTTCTTCATTCTTGTTAGGAATAAGTTTTAGATTAAGAAATAATCTACCATTTTCTGCTTGTACAAGGTTTTCTTTAGCAAAATTACAGAATTCTACCACATCAATAGATAGTGATTGAACAGTTGTTCCTGTTTTGAATGTGTGTGATTTAACAAACATTCCTTTTGCTAATGTACTTTGATTGTTGTCTTTTGAATTTGACATAGTTTATTGTGTCGTTTTTTATATAGGCTGACCACCTTAAAATTAATTGTATTTAAATAAGAGTAAAAAAGGAAGGGACATAGTCCCGACCTGTTAGAAGTTATAGAAGTATAGTTTATTAACCAAGTCTATAGTCTTAAGATAGATGTTTAATATATTATGCATTAGTGAGGCTGTTCATCATTAATATCATAATCAACTATTTTATATTCACCTGATTCTATTTTATTTTGTAATGTAGGTGCTTCTTTATTTAATATTTGTTGATTTAACTTTAATACATACATATCTTGCATAATAGAGAACGCCTGATGAATGCCCCAATTAGTACTTGGATTGTCAGGAGTTTTACCAACAACCAAATTTCTTTGACTACATCCTTCTTCGTCTATATATTTATATTCAAAAATATATTGTATTGTACCATCTTTGCATGTGCGCTCTGTTAATATAGATTCAGGAGGATGCATAAAATAATGTTCTTTAATTTTCATCTTAAATAACTTATAAGAGTGTTTTAGCGTTAACAAGCGATTACTGTAAAAGCTATGTCTAAACACGACATCTTCTACATCTTTGGATACTGTCCATTCTTTTTCTTCCATAGTTTTATTTTTGTTTAGTTAATGTTTATGTAAAGAGTGACTAAATTGCCACTCTTATGTTATTTAATGGAATACATCTGAGTATCCACTGTCGTTAGTCCAATCAGCTTCCATAGTAATTGGTAAGCCACATATGCACATTTTATCCTCATCTACTTGAGGAGCTGTGCAATCACAAATATTATTATTTGTTATGTTGTTTGTATCAAAGCAAGTAGACCAATCTACTTCTGTAAAGCAATTTGCTCTTTGCCAAATTTTATAGCCATTACATTTAATGTAATCTTCTAATTGCGCACCAAGATAGTTCTCGTTGCATTGTAAATGCCACTCATCAAGCATATCTTTAGTTGCTTGTTCTTTAGCACGCTGTTCCATTATATCGTGTAAAGGTTCTACCTTGTATGTATGGAATACTGGTGTATCCATGTGAATTGTTGTTGAGCAAGATGTACACTCAACTAAGTTGTGTGAATGCTCAAATGCTGTTGTGTTGTTGCAGTTAGTGCAACTGATGTCTGTGATGTTCATATTTTAATATGTATTAGTGAATAATTATTAAGATAAGAGTAATTAGTATCTATATTTAATCACCTAAATAAGAAGGTGTTATTTAACATAATAAATTATAGTTAGTTTAGATACTTGACTTTGTCAAAAAAAAGATATACCTTTGTTATATATATAATGTTATATTAAACATCTAAATAAATATATACCTATGATATTAATGATAATATATCTATTATACTCAATAAATGATTGATTATCAACTCATTAAGTAGTTAAGATATTGATAATACCTAGTATTATGTAGTAAATAGAGTAGTGTAGACTGTATACAACTCTTACTTATATACGCAATAGTTATGTATTTTTGTATCACAATTAAAAAAAAGAGCCCGAAGGCTCTATTTATTTCTTATACTGTTCTAGTACTGTGTCTATCTTGTCATCTACCGTAGGTGATATACGCTTAATAATAAGATAAGCAGCATATAAGCCGAAGGCAAATGCGAATGCTTTTAAGAAGATTAGTAAAGTAAGTAATAGGATTTGGAATACAATGTTCATGACTGTGTATGTTTTGATTAATATTATATAGATATGAGTAATAAGCTTGGAAATAATTCCCATTCAAAAACAAAGGGAGGGTAACCAAAGTTTTGAAAAAGGAAAGGGGGATTTAAGCATAAAGTATCTCTCCCTCTAAAATATAAATAATATTTTTCATACCTTTGTAAAAAATTATAAAAAAAAATTTATGTATACTGGAAACCAAACTAAACTTAATACAAAAGAAAATCAAGTAGGAGGGCAAGTTAATGCTGCAGGAATGCAAAATGCCTCTACTGCTTTTAATGTAAGAGACTATTCTAATACCCATGCTTTTACTGGTGCAGGTACTGGTAGTTATGATTTCAACACTATGAGTGATCTAACTGGATCAGGGGGTGGTGGAGGTTATGACGAGTCTCTTCAATTAGATTCTGGTATTCCTTTAACTAAACGTAATCCTATGTTAAGAAAGAATGTTGTTGGATATCATTCTGGGGGTAGGGTTAATCCTTATAAGTATGCTTACGGAGGTAAACGCCCAAGCTACTCTCAAGGTGGGATGTCTCCTCAGCAAGAATCTAATGATGGAGCTGTATGGGCTAATATGGCAGCTAGATTAGGTCAGAAGAATGCTGACATAGCACTATTACAAACACAGAAGATTGTTCAAGGCAACGGGAGAGGTAATCCTTACCAAATGCCAGATCAAAGAAATATGATGCCTAATGCTAAATACAACAATGGTGGTCAAGTAGGAATGGCAAGTCAAAATATGACTATGGATAACCTAGTGTCAGACGCATACAAAGAAATGTTTCCTCCTATGGCTCAATACGGAATGAAAAGAAAATATCAAGAAGGTGGTAATTATCCCCACGACATGTATCACCCAGAAACAGGATACAAAATAGTAGCAAAAGATGAGGCTATGCATACTAAATTAGCTGATCAAGGGTTTGGCCATACGCCAAAAGCTGCATACGGTATGAAAAGAAAATACACTGACGGAGGTGGATTTAATCCTTTTCAAACAACTAATGGTGAAGGCCCTTATGTTGGTCATAAACCAGGTAGCTCTGCATATAAAGCGTATGTTAAACAAGGGGTAATACCAACTGGAGAAACAGACTTTAACACACATACAGGTCAATACATAAAAAGAAGTGCTATGAAAAGAAAGTACACTCAGGGCGGAAGGTTTTAATGCGAGAGTTGGGAGAAGACATAGGGAGAATATACAAAGAAAACGATTACTTTTATTTAGAGAAGGTTTTTGGTACATTAGGTGAGTTAATAAAAGAAGAGCCTTCTATTAAATCTAGGTCCAGAAAAAATGGGTTTAAGATTATCAAATCATCTTGGTCTATGCATAAGAATCCAAACTACGTTATAGAATACATAATGAATGACGGAAATATTCCAAGTGGCTTTAGAGTTAGGTTTACATATAAAATGAAACTAGAATATATTAAGTAATGTACTTATTAAAGCTAAACAAGAAGGGAGATGTTTATAGAGATGACGATGGAGTGACGGCTGTGCCTGAGTTTATGACCATACTCAAGAAGGAAAAATTCGGGCCTGCGGCCCTCAAGTGGGTTGCCCTAGTCTGCGACTATGAAAGCCCATACAGGCATTACAATGAGTCTGAAAGAAAGAAGGCTGTATCAAAAGATTTATATGATACGTATAAATGGAAGGGCATGAGTGATGTGTCTCTTTTAGCTGCTTGTCAAAAATATAATGAATTACAGTTTGATCCATTAGATGAACAATTAATAGCATTTAACAATAAGATTAATCAGTTTACTAACCTTATAGATAATATGCATCTTGATGAAGAGAATGCTGAGCTACTGCAAAAGCTTATGATTGGTGTAGAGAAGGTGCTAAAGACTAGGCAGGCTATTTTAGATTCTATTGAGCGTAGAGGAGAAAGGCAAAAAATACAAGGAGATAAAGGTTTGAGTTTTTTAGAAAGAAGAAAGGAAATGAAACAAAATGGCTGATAAGAAAAAATATGATTTAGAATACCTTTATATGAGGTATAAAAAATTTTATAAGAAAGGTGAAATGAAAAAAGCTAAGGAATATAATAGCTTAGCTATTCAGTATCATCAAGTTAATTTAGCAGATAGATTTCATAAGTATTTAGATAATAAAGAAAAGAAAGATGGCCTTTTTGGGCTAGGAAAAACTAGAAGGTTAAGGTATGGCTAAAATAAAGTTTGACCCTCAAAGATATCGTCCTATTCCTAACTCAGGACATCCAGACTTAAATCCAGACTCTGTAGCGTATCAAGAATATTGGGCGCAAGAACAAGAAAGGTGTATAAATGGTTTTAAACCAAAAGGCATGCCTAAAATATCTGGTAAATATTATTTCTACCTTAATTACTATATGATATTAGGTAATGACGGTACATTAGGTAATCGTAAGAATTTAATACATCCCTGGTACAGATCTATGGATAATGAGTATTTTGATACCTTTGAAAGATGTAAAGAAGAAAATAAAGGCATGATAGTTATTAAAGCCAGAGATAAAGGGTTTTCTTATATGAATTCTGGTATGGTTGCTCATGAGTATACATTCTTTCCTTTTAATGATGTGGGGGTTGCGGCAGGACTACAAGCTACAGCAGATGCATTTTTTGATAAGACTAAAAAAGGTCTTAATGGTATACACCCTAACTTTAAACATTCAGTACTTAAGGATACATCTGATATAATGAGGTCTGGATATAAGCAAAAAAACAGGGACGGTAAATGGCAAGTAGGAGGTTATCAGTCTACTGTTATTTGTAGAACCATGGATAATCCAGAGGTATTTAAAGGAGAGCGTTTATCTTTAATGATATTTGAAGAGGCTGGTGAATTTAAAAGATTAAAAAACGCATACATGTCATCTAAAGCTTGTTTTATGGATGGGGATATTCAATTTGGAGTTCCTGTTATTGGAGGTACGGGGGGTGATATATCTAAGTCTTCAAAAGATTTTATGGATATGTATTACAGTCATACCGCCTATAACTTAGAGCCAATGTTTATTCCTGCGTCAAAAGCGTATTACGGATTCTTTGATATTGAATCAGGCGTAGAAGATGAGAAGGGCGCTAAGGAAAAACTTATACAAGACAGAGAGGTTATACAAAAATCTGGAGATAATGAGGCGTACAACCTACATATACAAAATTACCCACTTACCATAGAAGAAGCTTTTTTAAATACTCATTCAGCAAGATTTGATATAGCTCTTCTTAATGCTCAAAGATCAAGGATACTTTCTAGTAAAGATAACAGGAGTCAAATACAAAGCGGATACTTAGATTGGCAAGTTGGTAATGAAGATCCTACCGTTACGTGGAGACCACACCCTTCTGGCCCGTATAAAATATTAGCACATCCAGAGCCAGATTTTAAAAATTTAGATATAGGGGGTATTGATAGTTACGATCAAGATCAAGCTGGAGCGTCAGATTCTTTGGGTAGTGCGATAATTTATCGTAGATTTGCAAATACTGATATGCCAAGCGATTATGTAGTTGCTGAGTATACGGAAAGACCAAAGAAAAAAGAAGATTTTTGGGACGGATGTCTGAAGTTAGCTGTTTATTATAATTCTAAAATGTTAGTAGAGTACACTAAGATAGGTATTTTAGATTACTTTAAAAGAATGAATGCTTTAAAATATTTGAAAGAAAAACCAGAGTCTGCTCATAATCCTGGGACTAAGACAAGGAACAGATATGGCGTTCATATGAATAAACAAGTTAAAGCCCTATTAGAAGATTTGATTGATGATCATCTAAGAGAGCATGTACAAGATATGTGGTTTATTGATCTTATTGATGAGTTGGCTAATTATGGATTACAAAACACAGATAGGGCTATGGCTTTTGGTTTATGCTTGATTCATAATATAGATAATTATAGAATGAAGGCGACAAATAAAGACGAAGAAATAAAAGATATAGGATTAAAATATTATAAAAGGAGTCATAATGGCACTCCAATGCAAATAAACTAAATTATGGAAAAAACTTACACAACAATGCCTTCAATGGTAATTTCAGAAAAAGAAAAAAATGATGAATGGTGTTTATCAGTACTAGAAGCCATTACAAGCTATATGAGTGTTTCTGAAGGTCACTATGCTAATTCTAGAGTTAGTGATATAAAAAATTACCAAATTTATAACGGGGTTTTAAATCAATCAGATTATAAATATATTACAGAGCAGTACGGCCTTGCCTATCCAGCTCGTCTAGTAAACTACCCTATTATTACCCCAAAAATTGACTTGCTTGTAGGTGAAGAAATTAGAAGACCTATTGACATGAAAGTATCTACAGTAAACAAAGAGGCTGTGGTAAGAAAATACGATCATAAGATATCTTTAGTTATGAAATCTTTATTAGATGATTTTCATAAAGAAGTTAAAGAGTCTATGGATATTGATATAAGACAACAGGGTGATGGTATGCCTGTACCTGAAGATATTGAAACATATATGAAATATAACTATCGCGAAATGGTTGAAGAAACTGCTCAAGATGGGTTAGAGTATATAATGAATAGATATAATCTTAAAGATGTATTTAGAGAAGGATTTAGAGATTTACTGATAACCTCTAAAGAGTTTTTTAAAATAGGTATTGTCAACGGAGATCCTCACGCTAGAAGAATAGATCCTAGATCTATTATTTATGACACATCTATACATTCTGATTATTTAGATGATGCCCAATGGGTGGGAGAAGAAAGATGGCTTTCTGTTAACGAAATAAATGATGAATTTAAAGACTCTCTTACAAAAGAACATTTGTTAGAGTTAGATAAAATGAGAAATATTTACAACGGGGGAGATCACGATTATAATGACAATTTTAGCTGGATAGAGTCTGGACATGGAAAAGAAACTAGAATTAGAGTTGTTACTGCTGAGTGGAAATCTTTAAGAGCTTTAAAATTTAAGGTGTCTAAAAATAAATATGACGAAAACAGACCTTTTAGAAAGTTAGTTAAAGATACTTATAAGAAAAGAAAAGGAGAAACAATAGAAACTAAATGGGTGGATGATGTTTGGGAGTCTACATATATAGGTGGTAAAATACTTGTAGGAGCTCAAAGAAGAAGTAATCAAGTTAGATCTATAGACGATCCAGGTAAAACTCCATTATCTTATGTTGGCTGCATAAAAGGAAATACTACAGGAAACCCTGTATCCTTAGTTGGTTTATTAGATAATATTCAAATGCTTTATAATATTGTAGTTTACCAAATTGAATTAGCTATGGCTCGTTCTGGTGGTAAGGCTGTAGTATATGATGTATCTCAATTGCCTACTAATTTAGGTATGGATATGCAAACTGTATTGTATCACTTAAAAACAGATGGTATTATTCCTATTAACTCAAAAGACGAAGGTAGTCAAATGAGTAGCTTTAATCAATTTCAGCAAATTGACTTTACATTATCTCAATCTGTTCAGCAATTAATAAACCTTAAAATGATGTTAGAGGAAATGGCTGGTAATATTTCTGGAGTGACAAGACAAAGAGAAGGGGCTGTAGGGCAGTATGAAATGGTAGGCAACGTGCAAAGATCTGTAGTTCAGTCAGCAACTATTACAGAAAGTTGGTTTTATTCTCATGCAGAAACTAAACAAAGAGTATTAGAACGCTTATGTAATTTAATGAAAGTTGCTTGGGCTGAAGGTAAAAAAGCTGGAATGATATTAGGAGATGGCGCTTATAAATTCCTTAGCGTTATGCCAGATATTGCTTTACAGGATTTTGGTATCTATGTGGGTGATAGCGGTAAAGACGATTCTATGAAGCAGGTAGTACAGCAAATGGCTCAAGCATCGTTACAGTCTGGAAGTATTGATTTACTAGGCGTAATTAAAGTTATGAAAGCTGATACTATGACAGAAGCAGAAAAAGTGTTAGAACAAGGAATGGACGAAATGAAAAAACAACAACAAGCTGCTATGGAACAACAAATGCAAGCTCAACAGGCTGCCGCGCAACAAGAGCAACAAAAATTTGAACAAGAGGCTCAGTTGAAACAAATGGATAATGAAGCAAAAATGAAAATAGCAGAAATGAATAATCAAACTAAAATGCAAATTGCAGAAATGCAAGCAGATACAAATAGAGATATTAATGATGCTAAACAAATTAATGATAAAACTAATAAAGCTGCTGATATGTATATATCAGAAGAAGATAAAGATAAAGAATCAAAAGATAAAAAAGATAGTGGTGCGTTAAAAAGAAGTAGTACAACGTCATCACAAGAGCAACTAATGAAGGCTGCTCAGAAAATATAATATTTTTTGTATCTTTGCAAACAGGGAAATAATTAAAAAAAAGAAAACATGTCAAAAGAAGAATCAAAATTAGTTGATGAGGTTATAGATAACCCATCAGGAGAAGAAAAAATTGCAGAAGGTGAGTTTAACCCATTAGCATTTGTAGATGATGTATACGGATCTAATACAAAAGACAGCTCAGAGGATACTGGAGAGGTATCTAAAGAAGATGAAGATGGGTGGTCATGGGAAGAAGACCAAAAAGCAAAAGAGACAGAAGAAGTTGTAGAAGAAGAAGAGGAAGAGTATGATTGGGAGAATACTACCAAAGAGTCCACTGAAGAATCTACAGAAGAAGAAAAATTAAATTGGGAAAAAGTTGGTAAAGAATTAGGTATAGAAATTAATTCTAAAGAAGACCTTGTTAATGCTATGAACTCTATGCAAAAAGAGTCTAGGCCTGTTCAGGAAGACAACCAAGTATCTCAATTAAGAGGGTATCTTAAGTTAAGCGATAGAGATTTAGTTGCTGAAGAGTTAAGACATGATGGTATTGAGGAGCATGAATTAGAAGAGTCTATTGATAAATTAGAAGACTCAGGAATGCTTAAGATGAAAGCTAAAAGTGTTAGGCGAGTTTTAAATCAAGCTATTGACCAACATAACGACAAAACAAAAAAAGAAAAAGCTAATGCAGAAATTCAGAAAAAAGAATCTGTTGCAAAAGCAAAAGAAGGATTAAAAACTCAGATTAAAGAAATGAATGAGTTTATGGGAGGAAAGGTTACAAAAAAACAGAAGGAGGAAATATATCGTTTTGCTACAGGTGATATGATGAATGAAATATGGAAAGATCACGCCAATGTTGCGGATGTTGCTATGTTTATGTTGTATCGCGAGCAAATAGAGAAAATTCTTCGTTCTCAAGGATTGGCAGACGGCAAAGCCGCTATCATGGATAGTATAGTCTCACCAAGCCTTAACACTGGAAAGAATAAATCTAACTTCAAAGTGGAGTCAGGTACGTTTGATCCAAAAGCGTTCATGAACGAGTAAGTCTAATTAAGTAAGTCAAAGACTACTAGGTTGAAAGTTAATTGAGCAAAAAAAATGTTTAATTAATAAAAAAAAATTTAAAAAATGGCAACAACAAGTACGGGTACGTATGGAAGAGGAACAACTGCTGCGAATGCACTTAACGCAAATTTGTTACAACATCCAGAAATTGCTAAAACTTTAATATCTCTTTACCCAAGATATTCTATGACATATCTTCTTGAAAAAACTAGAAGACATGCTGCTGAAAAAGTTTTAGGAGACAGTTCTTACGAATGGAAAGTAATGAATCGTCTAAACAAAAAAACTATAATTAAAACACACGGTACACCTGCTGGTGGATCTGGTGGTGCGTCTGCTGCTGCTGGCGTTAACATTGTAGATTTAATATTTACACCAACAAATGGTGGAACTGCTGAATCTCAATTTAATTTATACGATGTAGTTAGATTCCCATCTGGAGCTACTGGGCTAGTTATTGCAGGTCCTGATGCTGATCATAAATATACAATTGAAGCTATCACAGATGTAACTGCTGCTGATAATACTGCAAATTCTGTAGTTGGTAGAATTGGTTCTGCATTCCCTGCTGGTTCTGCTGGATCTGATGTAGGAGAGAACAATGCTTACCCAGATACTTACAAGAACTGGATGACAATCAACAGAAAGAAATGTACAATCACTGGTAAAGATGCCACTGATGTTTCTTGGGTTGAAAACAATGGTCAAAAATTATGGTACTTTACTAAAGAGAACCACATGATGGATCAATTCATGTATGAGCAAGAATTACAAAGATGGTACGGACAAACGTCTGTAGCAACTGCTGCAACTAACTACTCTGCAACTAACACTGATATCATTTCTGGTATTGCTGCTGGTACTTATGCTGATGGTTCTGCAAGAGCTTTATCTACAACTACTGATGGATCATTCACAATTGGTGATGGTGTATTAGCACAGATTGACGGTTCTAATCAAGCTACATATGCTGCTGGAACATTAACTGAAGATATTATCACTGAGTTTATTGGTAAGATCTCTTTAAATGCTCAAAATGCTGAAGGTAACGAATGGGTGGTTTTCACTGGTACTGAAGGACGTATTGCGTTCCACAGAGCTATGAAAGACTTAATCGTTGCTCCTTCTGGTGCTATGACTGGAGGTTCTATGAAAGACATCAAAGCTGGTTCTGATGTATCTTTAGGTGGAAACTTCACATCTTACCATGCATTAGGAAACAAGATCACTATCGCTTACTGTCCAGTATTTGATGATGCTCATGTTCACGGTGCTTCAGGTGGTACTAATTCATTTGGTGATACTAGATTAAAAGAATCTATGAAGATGGTGTTTATGGATTTTGGTACAACTTCTAGCGTTGCTAACGTAGAGTTAATCACTAAAGGTGCTGCTGGAATTAATCGTTCATTAGTTAAGAAATATGTTGGAGGTATGGTAAACCCTTACGATACTAAAGGTATGTTAGCTGCTAATGGTGATGACAGATTCCAATGTCACGCATTATCTGAGTCAGGAATTGTTGTTAGAAACCCACTTTCTTGTGGAGTTCTTTCTGCTGCCTAATTCACAATATTAATTTGATGGAGGGAGGCTTCGGCCTCCCAATATCGCCTAAAAAAATAAAAAAAAATGGCAAATTATTTAGATTTATCAGGAAAGTCTTCTGCGCAAGGTCAAGGTAGACTTCCAAAATTAAGAGGGCAAATAGCTCCAACAAGTACATTAACATCAGATACAACGCTTTATGATTATAATAGCGGTACTACTTATTTCTGTGATGGGTCAAGCGCAATTGACATAACACTACCTTCTGCAAAAGCAGGGTTAAATTTTAAATTTATAGCAACAGATACAACTGCTGATATAGATATTATTCAAGCTGCGGCTTCAGAAGATTTTATTGGCTTCATTTTAGATGGCGCTGGTACAAAAGATTCCGCTACAAGCTCTGATACAAAAATTGTTTTTGACACAAGTGGTGGTGCGTCTGCTGGAGATTATGTAAGTTTATCTTGTAATGGAACAAATTGGTTCGTTGAAGGAGCATGTAGTTCTGCTGCTGACGTAGTATTTGCATAGAAGTTAATTAATGGAAGACGGAGGGGTTAATCCCCCTCCAAATTCCTTATATTTGCAAAATGAAAACAATATTAGTAGTAAGAGACGGAAAGGTTGTTGAAATCAATCCAGATGAATTACAAGAAAGTAAAAGTAATATACTATTAAAAGAAGGATCAAAATTAAAATGGGGAGATAAAAACTATCAAGAAACTAGAATCTCTACTAATGAAAAAGGGCAAAGAAGAATATTTAAAGAGACTGCAAAAAAGTCTAAATATTATATAAACAAAAAATAACAGGGAGTATTAATTAAAAAAAAGAAAAAATGGCACACCTAATTTATGTAAAATCAAAACAACCGAAGAAGTTTAGCTATTGTAAGTTCGGTGCTTACACAAGAAAAAATGGAAAGAAATCTGTATTATTAAATCCAGACGATCTTCCTGTAGATGGATGGGAGATGTACGATCCATTAACTACATTAGATATTGACAATCAGTATGACAGAAGAATTTATGATTTTCTTTTAGAGCATCCTTTTATGACAAGCGGGAAAACATATGAAATGATTGATACTAAAGCAAATGTAGAAAAGCAAGCTGCTAATATCTTAGAGTCTGCTGAAGCTGTTCAAGTGGCTATATCTATTAAAGACAATGAATTAAATGATTTAAAGAAATTATTTGGTATTGGTGATGGATTTGAAGATAAAATCGTTAGAGCTAAGTTAATTCAAATGGCTGGAGCAGCTCCTACTAAGTTTATTGAAATTTATAATGATGCTGATAAGTCTTATAAAGTATTTTTAAAGAATGCTTTAGAGAAGAAAATTATCCAAAAAGTTAATGATGTATGGAAGCACGGTAATTATACGTTAGGTATTTCTGATGGACACGCTATTCAATGGCTGAAAGAAAATCCAGACATCTATGCTGCAATGAAGAATCAAGTTAGAAACGGAATTAAAAAGACCGAAGAAGTTAAAACTAATACATCTGACATGGTAGCTAGTTCTGGTATTCAAGAATTAGAAAGAAAGATAGAGTCTGATAATAACAAAAAATGGTTTGATAGATCTAAAAATAAATAGTAAATGAATTTAACCGAAGCGCATAATATGATGGATTTACTCTTAGATGAGTCAAATGCTCCATATTTTACAACTGAAGAAAAAGATAAATTCTTAAATCTAGCTATATCTGATTTTATTAATGGGCATTATCAAAAGATGACAGCTGATGAAGATTCTAGAAGAGCATTGTCTGGCTGTATTGACTGGAATAGTTTTAGTATTTCTAAAGCAGTAATAATTGCTGGTACTGCTATTCATCAATCTAGTTATCCAGCATTATCAGGAGTGTATGACGACACTACTGCTACTGACACAAAAGGTTATTTTGTATATGGAAATCAATATGTGTTACCAAAACAACATTTATATGTATTATCTTTAGGGGTGAGTCATTATAACAAAGATGAGGTTATAAATCCTAGTGACGGTACAGTCTATTCAGGAGTTACAGAAGATGATATAATTGTTAGCCCCACTGTTTCTGCAAAAAATAAATCTACTAGAGAGTATTATGAACATGCTTACACTCCAGATCCTTTTAATAAAGCTAGTGAAGATGCTCCATATTGGTCTTATATAGAAAATAGAATTGTAATTGGTGGGGGTGGTAGTTCTATAAGATATATAAATATGCAAGTGATAACATTACCTACAGTAGAGCAAGCATTTTCTGAAAGTACTTATGATAGTTCAACAGCTCCAGTACGACTAGCATTTGCAGAGCATTATCAAAAACAAATAATACAAAGCGCTATTATTAAAATGTCGTCACATATAGATCTTCATAATTAGGATATATAATATTGAAATATAAAACGCATTACACTGTAAAAGGATTTCTTTTGCTCCCTGCGTCAAAAATAGGTTGACACTAGAAATAGTTGATGCCTATTTTTGTTTAATGGATAATTTTGACTAATTTTGTAAACATCTAAATACTCTATAATGATAACGGTAAACGAAATAGCTTATAACATTAAAAACATTGCATATGGAGGATCTACTTCTACAGAAAATAGTATTAGCCTAAAGCAAATAAAACACTGGATTAATTACCATAGGGCTAAACTTATTGCTGACAACATTGATAAAGGCATTACAAACAATCAAGCTCTACAACAAAAAATGGCACTTACTGCTAGAAACTCAACATCTTCTACTATTAAAAACTTTTATGACGCATGGGACGCTAAAGATAAAGATTCGTCTTTGTCGGCTCCAGTAGTGTCTGGAGAGTGGTTATCTAATTTACCTAAAAATACTGCTGGAGATAGATTAAATGGAGAATGGTTAGTAAACTCATCCTTAACGCAAGGCGAAAATGGTTGGGTTGATGGGCAGCAAAGAAGTTATTATGGAGAAGAAATATCTTCTTCACAACTGCGAGGTGATTTTAGAAATTTTGGAGGACATAGCTTTTGGACGCCAAGACCAATTCAATTAAAAAACAATCAAGGAATTGTGTCGGTAAATGTTGAAAGATATGCTTACTTTCCTGATGATCCTGGAACATCAGACAATGAGCAGGGGGGCGGGTATGCTAAAAAGGGAATAACATTGTATGAAAAAGATCACAGTAGTTTTGACAATTTTAATAAATTTACAGACAACAGTCAACCATATTACTCACAAGAAACATCAAGAATAGATAGAGAATTTGATGGTCATGAGAATTATATAGCTATAAGACAGCTGCAAGCATCTCCTAATTATCACGCAGGCATAATTACACCGACTGCACAAAAAATATTTTGGAAATATAGAGGGGGTGCAAGTATGATACTAGAAAATCCTGCTGAGATTGATATGATGTATGGGTGGTGGTGGGAAACTGAAACTAAATGGGATGATTCTAGTACTCCTTATCCTATACCTTTGGAGTATGTTAGTGATTTAATA
>JGI24006J15134_10000757_pt1 | contig 19312 bp, 19 predicted proteins | sample LinPmetageLP53_FD_15134 | JGI IMG/M metagenome (IMG submission 15134)
AGGACATGATAAATTAGTAACCATGCCATAAGTTTCATCGTCTTCTATGTCATGATCTCCACCCCATATTAATTCTGTTTTACAATGCCAACAATTCATTATTGACCCCAACTTTCCCCAAGATCTATATCTACCTTGGATGGTACTTCTAACTCAACACATGTTTCCATAATTTGTTGAATTTCTTTTGCTTGTTTTTCATCTTTTACAGAACAATCTAATTCATCATGTACTTGTATGTGTGGAACAATACCTGTTTGCTCATATACATCTACCATGGCTTTTTTCGTTTGATCTGCAGCTGATCCTTGAATTAACCTGTTTAAAGCTTTGTAAGTACCAGCACGCTTAATTGCATCCCCATACTCTACCTTCGCTTGATTCAATGGTAATGCTTTATGCACACCCCATTGTGTAGGTTCCCACAAATCAAATCTACATTTACGACCAAGTAATGTACGAATAATACCTTTAGTATTAGCTCTGTTCATGACAGCTTCCAACATACCTTGCATAAATGGTACACGTGCACGGAAATCAGCAAGCATTTTTTTTGCCTCCGGAGGATCAATATCTAATTCACGAGCCAATTTATTATAACCCATGCCATACATAACACCTAAACCTATGGTCTTAGCTAATCTTCTTTCAACTCCTGCCATGTCTGCTGTTTGTTGATGAAAATCTAAATCTGATTTTTGGTACGCTTCTTTTACTTCCTTAGCACCTAACTGATTAACAAGACAAGCCCAATGTGTTAATAGCCTGGGCTCTTGCTGCGAGTAGTCTGCTTTAAGCCAATACTGTCCCATCTCCGGAATAAAAAGCTTTCTAATCTCTTTAGCAAACTGTCCTCTGCTTGGCACTTGTTGTAAATTAGGATGATTATAAGAAAATCTACCGGATACAGTTCCTCCACTATCAGATCGTATTTGATTAATATGTGCATGAATTCTACCATCATGTGTATGATTTAATAGTCCACCTAAAAATGTACCACGTAATTTATTTAACTCACGTGCTTGCATAATTAAACGAGGTAACTCATGGGGATGATCTGTTAAAAACATTTTAGTAAACGAAGGTGCATCTGTTTTAGATGTACGCTCATATGGTAAATTAAGAGCATCAAAAGCTTTAGAAATAGAAGACGCGGCCCATATTTCAATATCAAGATTAGTAAGATCTTTAATACGTTTCATTAATTTTTTCTCTTTATTTCTAAATTTATCATTTAAAATAAGACAACGATCTTGATCAAAACGCACACCATTACGTGTCATTTGAAAAATAACGTGGATTAATTTACACTCTACATAATAAACTGTTTCTAAATTATCTTTTACTATTTCCCAGGATAACTTTTCATATAATTTATAAGTAAGATCTGCGTCTGCTTCTGCATACTCACCGACAAATGTAGCTGGTAATTTATACATCTCTGATTTTGGATCTACACCAAAAGCTTCTGCTGCTTCTTTAAGTTTAGTTTCATTTTTAAACTCACCTAAATACTCATGTACAATACTATTTAATGTATAAGAATATCTATTCTCATCAATAAGTGCTGCAGCTACCATGGTGTCATGAATACGTCCTTTAACAGATATACCCATTGTCCATAACCAACCAATATCATATTGTGCATTGTGAAAAACTTTTTCAATTGATTCATCTTCACATATAGATTTGATATATTTTGTAATTTTTTTTTCATCCATGTTACCCCCACCATCGTGTGCAATGGGATAATAAGCTTTAAAAGATGCGGTGGCTATTGCTATACCTATTACTTTTCCTCTACGCATGGGCCAACCTGGTCCATGTTTAATTAATTCTGGATCACATGTTTCTAAGTCAATAGCAATGCGACCTTTAATTTCCGGATATTCTGTGGGTTCTACCCACTGTGATGTTACTGATTTAAATAAGTCCTGCGTCACCGATTTCTCCTGCTATTGCTGCATAACCTACCATGTCGATAAAGTTATCAATGTTAAACTTCTCACCTTGTGTGCTTCTAGATACTTTTAATAATATCATCATTATGGCGACATCCTGTGCTGTAATGTTAGCCATTGGTCGTAATTTGCTATCTAAAAATATATTCCAAAACTCTGCAATTTCAGCATGATTTTTAAATGCATCTCCATGTGTCTCATTTCTATCTTTAGAAATAAGTTCATTAGCTTTTGCTAATATTTCTTCTTTACTCAAACTCATATAATAAATCCTCCATCTCTTTGTGGTTGTACTATGTGTAGCTCGTTACGAGCACGTGTAGCTGCTACATAAAATACACGGCATTCATCATCTGAATCTTTTTCCATTGCTTCTTGTGACTTTCTTGATAAGTCTGTAAGCAACATTACATTGTCTGCTTCTCCTCCTTTAGCACCATGAATAGTACTTAAATGAATTTTAGGGTCACTCTTTGTAAAATCCCTGTTCCTCGTTTCAATAGATCTTAGAAATTCTTTATCACGCGTGCCTACTTTATCAAACGCTACATCCCATGGTCTACCTCCTACAAGAAGTCCGTGATCCGTGATCAAATCGTTAAGCTCATAGTTCTCTCGGTTTGCTGTTTTAAGATTCTTATGACCTCGCTGTATTCCTATTTCTGAAGACATATAAGAGTATATATCTTTAACTTCTGATAATTCTATATTCTGTCCTTCATTTAATTTCTTCCATGCACTTGTAGCTGTTAATAACTTCTGCGATATAGGCAGGCGATTATTTCTTTTATAAAATAAACCTTGCAACCGTATGTCACGCTCAATCTCATCAAGTAAATAATTAGTTCTTGCCATAATAAGCCAGTTATCATCACCAACATTTACACTGTCCGGATATGAATGATACTGAACTAACCCATCATTCTTTGTACCATTCCAAGATTTGTTAATACGGTTTTTAACACGTCCTATTATTCCTTGGGAACAATTTTGTATAAGCCTTGAGCATCTATAAGATTGTTGTAATACTTTTCTTTCACCAGGTAATCCTATTAGATGTTCAACATCTGCACCTGCCCAACGGTAAATAGCTTGATCATCATCACCACTTATGTACACTTGTTTGGCATTTTGACATATTTTATGTACCATACGCCATTGTAAAGCGCATAAATCTTGTGCTTCATCTATAAAAACTACATCTAACTTTGGAACTGTTCCAGATTCAACATACATTTCTATCATATCTGTAAAATCTAATATTTCTTTTTTCTTTTTAAATTCTTCCAAAGAACGTTCTGCTCTTAAAAGTGCGTGCCAAGATACATCTAAATTAGAATTATTATAATGTTTTTCCAAAGCCATACATTTCATACGTGCTAAATTAACTTCTGATAAGAGCTGGTTATCAACTGTAAATACTCCACCTGCATCTACTCCATCAGATACAGATCCTAAATCCATACCAAATGTTTGACCAAACTCTTTATAATTATCACTCGACATCACCTCTGACTTTGTTAATCCTAATTGTTGAAATGCAAATGAATGTAAAGTTCTAAAATATGGAAGATGTTGCTCTTCCAAATTAAATTGTTTCATTGCCCGGTCTCTCGCTTCACTAGCTGCTTTCTTTGTAAAAGCGACGAATGCAATACGATCCGGCGGCGTACCTATCGCTAACTCTTGCTCCACTAAATTTAATAAGTTATGTGTCTTCCCGGTTCCTGGTGGTCCTAGTATAATTTTAGTTTTCATTTCTAATTCTTTTCTCCTCTATTCGATGGCAATTAGCGCATAACACAATGCACTTCTTCCATTCTTCTCTTATCTTTTTAAATTGTCTCATGCTCGTTCTCCAATAACTTGATACGTTTTGAAATTTATCCGCTCTGTCAACATGATGAAAATCTAATGCTACAGGATCTTTATTATATCCACAATGATCACACCCATATTTCATTTTTTCCTCACCAGTTAACCTACTTATTAAATTATATATTTTCTTTTTATATATTTTCTTTTTTTCTATTGTCCTTTTAAAAGATTCAGGGCTTCTAAAATCATCTGCATAAGTTCCATCTGATTTTTTTCTACCATATCTTTTTCCTATCCACACATGACCATCTTCTCTTGTATCGCCGTATTTATAATTAGAATGGGGCACCATCAACCTCCTTTATGTCAAATGCTGAATCTTGTTGTTGATAAGCAGGCACACCCCACACACGAACAGTTCTACCTTTAAGATTATACTTCTCGCTCTTACCATCTAATCTACGTAAAGCTTGTACAAGTTGTCCTGTATTATAATGTGTAAATTTATTTCTAGTAAGATAATCTAAAAGATCTTTTAAACGAAACCACGTAATACCATTTTCCGTCCAGGGTTTACGTAATAATAATTCATCTCTATTCTGAGCCTGGGCACGGTCGGTGCAAAACTCCTGGAGGAAAGCTTCAAATTGACCTGCCACAGACCCATCGTCAGACACAGGAATCTTAATAAGATTAATAAATAATCTTTCAATGTTTTCCTGCCATACTGATTGTTTTACAAGAGGAGGCATAGTATTCAAAGAATTCATACATTTCTTTTGAAACTTTGTTTGAATTTGCAATTCCTCTGTTTGTAATTCCATACGTGCATCACCTACATTTAAAATCCACACTGGTGGATCTGTTTCCAGTTTAGTTAATGCACTAAATTCTAATGATGTTCCATTGCCCCCAATTCCATGTTTACGTGTTTTACATACTTGCGCATTGCAGTAAGAATTAATTGGTGGTTCCTTACATCTATAATTATAATCTTTTTTCTCTAATTGTTTTTGTACAATAACTACTTCAGAAGCAGCTAATGGTGGATTCATGTATTGTTGATTATGTTTTTCTAATAATGCTTTCCAGTTATCAGCATCTAATTTACGTAAAAAAACTCCTATATTAAATAATCCATTGTTGCGTGTGCCCTCTGGAAATCCTTGTGTGCATAATTGTTGAAGACAAGGAGGACCATCAGGTATGACTTCATCAGATACCTTAATTGCAATTTTGTCTATATTATCTAATGAATATCTATTGTATAGTTCTATGAACTCCAGCAATGAAGCTGCAGTTCCATCATCTTTATAGGCATACCTCGTTGTATTTTTGGCGTTATAATATGGAAGATTTAAAAAATTTCCTAAGTCTCCTTTTTCTATTAATATGGTCGATTGTTTCGGAAATACTTCTACGTCCGCGTATCCTAACGCTGATGCAGCCTCTCGTAGCTTCGCTCTTATCAATTTTGCGGCGATTGGTTTTTTAAGAAATAAAAAAATATGTAATCCACCACTCTTGGAGCGACAAGGCACCAAGGGTAACTGTAAAGTTCTGATATTATTTATTATTTTTCTGTAATCAATAGGATAAGTATCAATATCAATACAGCCCCAACGGGATGTATTATCAGCCATAATAGGAATAATACCCAAGGAAGGCCCTTCACCATCAAGGTGCGCCTGCCATAAGTCATTTGTAACAAGTTTTTTAACAATATAAGATTTACCTTCCTGCTTACCGTCAGCACGCTTCCCTTCGGATTGATGCTGACCATAAGCCACGTCTAAACCTTCAAATATAGATTTGAATTCTTCCACTAAACCTCCAGTTGTGTAGAAGACGTTCCCTAAAAGGGTACGTCTTCGCTTTCTGTTTTGTTAGATTGAGGTGCTACTTTTGTAGGTTCTCCTTCTACGACAGGTTTAGCTTCGACATCTCCTCTTGATGCTGCGGTTGAAAATAATTTAGCTTCGTTATAAATTGAAGCATCTTCCACTTGACCGGCTTTCTCAACTTGATATCCAAACCAGCTACCACGATCATTAGACTCACTAACTGTTGATAGCTTGTAAATAACTGCATAAGTTGGTGGAGTAAAACTTCCCGATGGACCCTCAACTTTTTGAGTTAACATTAGACTATTCCAACGTCTACTCTTTTTTAATTGAGTGGATGTCATACTAATTACAGCTTGGGACCAATTCCCATCTTTATTTTGAACCATTACATAATGGTATGCTGTTGTAGCAATATAATTGCCGTTAGAAAGAACATCTTTATATGTTACTTTGTCACGAGTAGTTTTGCCTAGGATACCACTATCAGCATCATGCATTTCTACTAATCCACCACCAGTTTCACGTGGTTTCCATTCCACATATTTTAGTTGGTAAAGCACTGGTATCACGTTAAGTGAGGTGCTTACTTCTTGTGAAACAGTGTTATAAAACTGTCCCACTTTTGCTCCTTCAACATATTCCGCTTTAGATGGATTAAGTTGAGGGCTAGTTGTTTGTAGTATGTTGATGTAAGGAATCATAACATCTCTTGACATATCAAGATTGCCAAATCCACTTGCATCTTTTGAATCACTAGCAAGAATTGCTAGATCTAACTTTGCTGCTTTCGCAACTGCTTTAGTCTGGGCCATAGGGCTTTTCTCCTTTATTCTTTAATCGTTGTTCTTTGTGCTATATACGCTCCCAATAAATTCAAAGGTATATCATTACCTGCTTCAGTTTGTTCACGTATAAAGGCGCGAAGGGTGGATGGTTCTACCCACTCGCGTTGCGAAGATGGATAACCCTTTTCATTTAAAGTGTTAATCAATCCTCTAGCTTTCTCGTCTTCATCCATCCCAAAGCTACAAGAGACTTGGTTTTTGATTAGATCCCCAAATCCGTTGTCTCTTAACCATTTAAATGCTGCTTCTTTATTTTCATCTTTAATGGAAGCACCATAAAAATTGGAAACTTTTACATGTCTACCATCTTGAAGTTTTAATTCTGATAGACCTACTTCTGTAAAAAGACCAGGTAAAACACTTTCTGACAAATGTTTTTTGTAATCTTTTTTTGTTTTTAATTGTTCTTCTAAATTATTAATTTCTTTTTGTGTATCAGCTACATCATTTGCAACTGCACCAATTTTACCCATGCTATCAAGAGCTGTACTACTAGCATCTTCTTTCATTTGGTTAACTAAACTATTCATTTTTACCTCTCAAGTCTATTTCTATGTCGTAGTATCGTGACTCATTCCGATCCCACCTAAGTACTTTAAATTTGCCTAAATTTATTTCACTGGCAACTGCACCCGCTATAGCTATTATAGCAGGGTCTCCAATTAAAAGCAAGTAGTCATCATCATTAAAATTTTTTAATTCTTGTCTTAATTTTATCGTTACAGGTCCAGACGATAAAACAATATTTTTATTATGTGGTAAAATAACTTTTAAATCACCATACTTTTCAGCAGATCTAAAATTTACACCCATATCTTGTAAAATGTATACGGTCATATTTTCTTCTTTCTTGACAATGCTTGTATATTAATATATACGTCGTGTCAAGAATTAAGAAAGGTTAACATGAATATATTTTTTCTCCACAGGGATCCATCCCGTGCTGCTAAAGCTCAATGTGATAAACATGTTGTAAAAATGGTACTAGAAACTACACAAATGTTATCTACAGCTGCTAGAAGACATGGTTATGATGTAGGTTATATGTCAGCATATCCAAAACACCCAATGACTATTTGGGTCGGTGATACATGGGATAATTTTAATTGGGCTATGATGCATGGTGAAGCATTATCTTCAGAATATACTTTTAGATATAAAAAATTTCACAAATGTCATCAAGTTTTACAAGAAATTTCTTTAGCTGTTAAATTATCTTCTAAAAATATACATGATATTACAACTCCTCCACAATGTATGCCAGATGAATTTAAATGTGATGATTATGTGCGCGCGTACAAAAATTTTTACGTACATAAAATTGGTGATTGGAAATTTCCTCCAAAATGGTTTCAAAGTTTAGACGCAGATCCATACTACGCCAATGTATAAATTTAAAACAGAACCCTATGAGCATCAAAAAGATGCTTTAAAAAAATGCTGGAACAAAGAAGCATTTGCCATATTTGCAGAAATGGGCACAGGTAAAACTAAAATTGCATTAGATAATGCTTGTATATTATATAATAAAGGTAAAATTGATAGATTATTAGTCGTTGCTCCTAAAGGTACATATATGAACTGGGTACAACAAGAAATCCCAGTTCATGTACCAGATTATATAGAAAAAAACGTTCTCGCTTGGAAACCTACTAATAGTGAAAAATATAAACAACAATTAAAACAAATAATTCAATTAGATGATTTTCGTTTAAAAATTATGGTTATGAATGTTGAAGCATTTTCAACTAAAAAAGGTTTAGAATTTGCTAAATTATTTTTGATTGGTAAATCAATGATGATTGTAGATGAAAGCACTACTATTAAAAATCCACAAGCTAAAAGAACTAAATCAATTTTACAATTGAGAAATGAAACTAAATATCGTAGAATTTTAACAGGATCACCAGTAACTCAATCTCCTATGGATCTATGGGCACAAATGGATTTTCTTGATCCAGAAATATTAGGGCAATCTAGTTATTATGCGTTTAGAACCCGGTTTGCCGTGGTCATTACAGCTAATGCCGCAGGTGGAACACACAAGTACCAAAAGATAGTTAAGTTTAAAAACTTAGCACAATTAGGGCAACTTGTATCACCACACTCATACCGTATATTGAAGAAAGACTGTCTTGACCTACCAGATAAGGTATATACTAAAAGAGAAGTAGAATTAACTGATGAACAACAAAAAGTTTATGGTGAAATGAAAGCTAATGCCATAACTATGTTATCAACAGGTGAAACGCTTACCGCTGTCAATGTTTTGACACAATTAATACGATTACATCAAATTACATGTGGTCATATGAAAACTGATGCAGGAGAAACAGTGCAATTAAAAAATAATCGTTTATCTGAACTTATGCAAATATTAGGTGAAACTACAGGAAAAGTAATTATCTGGGCTAATTATATACATGATATTTTATCTATTAAAAACGCAGTAGAAGAAGAATTTGGATTAAACTCTTGTTGTACTTATTATGGAGGAACAAAAACAGAAGATCGACAAACGTGTATTAATAATTTCCAAGATGAAAATAATCCTGTTCGTTTCTTCATAGGAAACACACAAACAGGTGGATATGGTATTACATTAACTGAAGCTAGCACAGTTATTTATTATTCTAATAATTATGATTTAGAAAAAAGAATACAGTCAGAAGATCGTGCACATCGTATAGGACAAAAAAATAAAGTTCTTTATATTGATCTTGTAGCCAAAGGGACTGTAGACGATAAAATCATACAGGCCCTTCGGAACAAAGTTAATATCGCCAATGAAATCAATGGCGAAGATTTAGCTAATTGGATTTAATTTTTATTTGTTTAGGTTTTTCAGACTCTGGAACTTCTCTGTGGTAATTCACAGTTAATATTCCATTTTTAAGATCTGCATCATCAACTATTACATGTTCATGTAATTGAAAACGTTTGGCAAAATTTCTTTCAGAAATACCTTTGTGCCATGCGTTATCCTGGTCTTTCTTTTCTTTTTTACCAGTAATTGTAAGCAGATTATCTTTAACCTCAACGTTTAAATCATCTTTGGTGAACCCTGCCAACGCCATTTCAATGACACCTTTTTCTTCGTTGCCGCGTATGTTGTATGGTGGGTAAGTAGAAACTGTTTTGAAATTATCAAAAAAGTTGTTGTGGTAACCAAGAAAATGGTTACGTAATATATCAAGCTCATTCATATAAACCTCCTATTAAAGCAAGATTAGTAGGACCCATTATGGCATCCTATATGTATTATATAATGGTTTCGTTGTATAAATCAAGCTTTTTCATAAAAGAATCTGAAGCTCGTGTAAATTTTTCACCTGTTAACTCAAATCGTTGAAACGTTAAATCACGGGAACACATAAGAACTACACCTTGGTCTATTTCAGTGTTAAATAGTGCGTTATGTGCCTGGGCATACGCTGCAAGCTGCATGAGGTAGTCTTGTATCCATTCACGTTTCTTGGGTCGATTAGTTTGTTTAAAATCTATAATAGCTGGACGTCCTTTGTACATAGCAATCATGTCTGCTGTTCCTGCGTATTTGCCAGGATTATATAAATGTACTTCGGATCCCCATATTTCTGTTATGTCTTTAAATGCTTCTTCAACAATTTTTTTAGCCATTTTTTCTGCTTGTATGCCTATTTTTGTTAAATCTTTATACTTTTCTCCGTTCACTAAACGTTCTATATATAGGTGGAGCGCGGTGCCAATCTGGCCAGAATCACGAATAATTTTTTCAGCATTTGCTTCTCCCACCTTAGCACGCCATTGTTTTAAAAACGATTTGTCTTTTGTTTTATTTAAAATAGTTGTAACAGATGGTAAGCTTTCACCATCAGGTGTAAGATATAATCTAGAATCTCCGTCTTGTCTTTTAAGTTCTGCGTAATTATATTTCTTAATTATTTGCACTGCTGCTTATACCACACAATCCCTCATGTGTCCAGCCATCTCTTGTGCCCGGTTAGGAGTCTGCTTTGCCCAACGTGAGTCAAGCATCTGGACGGACGCCTCGTGATAATTTGGTGGATCCTCACGAAGCGCTGCCCACATTTTTCTAAACTTGGAAACTCCTGTCCCCCCAAGCTGAAAAATCATTTCACAGATAATAGTTTTTGCATCATCTGAAATCTTTAATTCCTGACACATATCATGTGTTTGATCAATTGCTGATTGTAAATCTTTTTCTAGTATGTCTTCTAAATATTCCTGATCGTATTTTTTACCATCTTCCCAATGGTCTTCTACACATAAGTGGCCGTAGCCCACGGTTCTCTTATTTAGGGTATCTAAATAAACGGTGTCTCTAAACCCTTCGTGTTTCTTAACTGATTCTAATAATTTATCGTAGTTCATTACATCATCGCCGTATAAATTGCTTTAAGAATTAAACCTAAAACTCCAAAGGAAACTGTCCATACAATTTTAAAGATTGTATCAATCTTTTCAGAAAGATGATGAATATGATTGTCCAACTTTTGGTTAATCAGTTTTAATTCGCCATCAATTTTAATAATAGCTTCGCGGTTTTGAATCATTTTTTCTTCCTCTGTCATTATAATACACTCATTATGCCACCTTCTTTAGCTTGTTTTAAAAAAGGATTGTCGTTCATTGATGTTTGGGGAGCCGTATACTTCCCTTGGTTATTCATTATAGGATTCATTTGCATTAGTCCGCCACCAGCTGCATAACGTGGTTGTCCTGCATTGTAAGCAAGTGCTGCGTCTGTATCGCCTGCGTATAAAGCTTGTGCTGCTTGTGGGTTCATAACATTACTCGCCATTAAAGAGGAACCAGTTTGATTTGCTGAAAGATTTGCTTGTGGTTCCATGCCTGCATCTGGTACAACATCTGCTGGAAGTGCACTATCAGGTTTATTTTCAAACATTTTTTCCATCATTGATGGTTCAATTGCATCCAATGTATCAACTACATTTTTACCTGCATCTGCTACGTTTCCTGCCATGTTAGAAATTTGTCCCATTAAATCTTTAGGACGGTTCATCATTTTACCTGTGTTATCATAGTAACGTTGTTCATTTTCCAATTCTGCTAATTCTTTATCAAAGTCTTGCCATTCTTCTGGATACATACGTACTAGTTTTTGAAAGTTTAATACACGTAAAGCTTCTGGTAATGTGTCATCAATAGTATTCATGTACACACGCATGGACACTGGGTTTGTTAATACCCCGGCCATGTACCTCGCACCCCACGCCAATGCTGCAGTCTTTATATAACCAGGAAATAATGCTCCTGCCGCAGCTGCACCTGCTGTCTTCGTTTGTATTCCTAAAGCAGATTGTGGTAGTGCTGATTTAATAGATGAACGAACGCCACCCATTACTGCACGACGTTGCATGAATGTACTAATCTCTGGTATACCATTCTTGGCAGCTGATTCCATAACTGTAGAAAAATCTGTTAACATCTGGTGTGTTGGTAAACGATCAGCCACTGTTTTTGTTAAACCTTCGCCAGCTTCTATGCCAGCTTCTCTTAATGATCTTCCGTAAAGATCTTCCATAAATTCTTTTTCGACACCAAACTCATCAATGTATTTTGCTTTTGTTGTTATTGGTCCTGGTAATGCTTCTTTAAAGAAACCACCTAATTCTTTTCCAGCCTTGCCTAATCCTAAAGATTTTCTAAATGCGTTAGCATCAAAAAATTCTGCACCTTCTTTTGAAATAATTGATTCATTAAACACGTTAGCAATATGTACACCTAATCCTTTATTGTAAGCTTTATCACCAACAATATTTCTAAGTGCTTTAATATTTAACTCTGCTAATGATGGATCTTTTTGTGCTGTATCTATTAATGTTTTCCATAAACTATGTGATGCACGTACAGGATCATTTGATATGTTTAGTGCAAACCCATTACGTTGAACTTTACCAACTGTTTGTCCTACATCTGTTCCCCAGATCAACATGCCATTACTAACAAAATCTTCATAGTCTTTCCATAAACGGTGTACTTCTGGTGCACCACTCTTGCTTAATGATCCAAGATCTGTTTCCCATGCACGCATAATATTAGCAACATCATCAGATACATTTCCGTATGCACCTTTCTCTAAACTACCACGCATGGCATCCATTTGTGCACGAAGACCATACATTTGATCAATGGTCCTTGCACCTGTTGTTGTATTTAAAACTTGTTCCTTTAAAAATTTAATCAATGGTGCTGGTACAGATGATGCAACTTTATCTGCTATTTCCTCACCACCTCTTCCGGATCTTGTTGAACCAGGTTTGGCTGTTTGTAATGTATCATCGTAAAATTGTACAATTTTCTTTGCTGTTTGAACGAGTGTTTTATCATCAACAACTGCACCATATTCTTTTGCTGCTTTAAGTAATTCTTTTTCTTTTTGTTTTGCTACATCACCAAATCCTTTTAAAGATTTTCTTGATAATTTTTTAAAGTCAACACCCATTTCTTTTGCGCTTTGGTATGGTGCTAAACGTCCAATCATCTCATCACCAATGTCCATGAGATCATCCATCTTTCTTGCAATGTTTTTATATGCCAGTGTTCCAAGGAATGGTGCACGGCCAAATGTTTTCATTAAACCTGCAAGCATTGGAGATCCAATTTCATGTCGTCTTATATTCGTACCCGCTATTTCATCAAGCTCTGGCCAAAATCTAGACTGTTTAAATTCATCTGGACCTAACCAATTCAATGCTTTTGATTTAGCTATTTTTGTGTATGCTTCATTAAACTTTGGTATCATTCCTAAGATAGGCATACGAAGAACAGCTTTTTCACCATTAGCTTTTGTTCCTAACTCTTTATATAATCGTTGTTCCGCATTCATTATTTCTTCACCACTTAGTACACCTTTACCAGCAGGTTGCTTGAACATTCTGAATACATTTCCTCCAGCAAGATTACGAAGACCATAGTATGCTGGACGTGCTCCAAAGAATGCAGTTCCTATTGCACCATCAAGTGCCATTTCTTTTGCCGCATTTACAGCACGTGTTTTTTGATCAGGACGATTAATTCCTTTTGGTCCAAAAGTTAAATCTTCAGGAATAAGTTTTGATAATAACTTAGCTTGTTGGCTATCACTTTTTGCCATCCAATTTTTAGCTTTACCTGCGTTTGACATTATATCTAACGCTACTTCATACCCGTAATCCATTAACCCTGTACCAGCCATGCCACCAAGAACAGCGCCACCAGCTCTTGCCCACCAAGGACCTTTAGTTGCACGTGCACCTTTCGCTGCACCTTTTAAAAATTTCTTAGCCCACATTTTTTGACCATACTTATATCCTTTTAATGATCCACCAATACTTCCTGCCATTAATGATCCTGTTCCTATAACAGGATAAGGATCAGGTGTATTTGTCCATGTGCCTGATGCATCATAATTAGAATATGCTTGTGGTCCTACGTCTGTTAAATCACCTTCATTTAAACCAGATGAAAAAAGCATTTCTCTTCGCATATCATCTACTTGTTCTAAATATTTTTCATCACCTGTTTCTTGGTATTTTTTTACACCTTCTTGTGTCAGTATTAAAAGATTATCTTTAACTTTATCACGCTTCATTCTATTAAGACGCATGTTTTCCATTTGCACACCACGTTTTTCACGGTCTGCTGGTGTCATCATCCAATAGTTATCTTTACCAAATAAATTTTGTCCTTTTATTTTTGGTGTAAGTATATTTCCTAAAGTTTGAAACGGTGCTAAAAGTGGATCGGCAATGTATTTCTTTTGCGCAGCACGATTCTTATCAATAATCCTTGAAGCTTCTGTTTGCGGAATACCACCTACAGTAGTGCTTGTAAATGTTTGATCCGCTGGACCACTAACACCAGGTGTTGTATCCCTAAAAATATCCGCTTCAAATTCTTTATATGTTTTAACCATTATTCAAATACATCCATATCTAGTCCCCATTGTTCTGCATACTTTTGTAAAACAGAATTTGATTGTACCATGTCTTCATTATAATCTTGTTGTATGTTTCCTTTGTTTCCATGATCCCATTTAATATATGAATTACCACCCGATACATCTGGGATACTAGAATAATTTGCAGGGTCACGTTTTCTTAAATCATAATAAGCATTTTCAAAATCACCAAAATTTACACTACCAAAATCAACTGGTGAATAAGTTAAATCACCACGTCTGTTTGCTAAATCTTGATCATTAGTTAAACCACTTGCTTCCATCGCACGAATCATATTGCTATGCAATTGTGTATAAATTTTCATGTAGTTATTAATTACTTGTTTCGGTGAGTTAGAACGATTGAGAACACCTGTTAATGCTGTGTCTGAAAATGATCTACGTAAAACGTCTGCTAACATACGTCCTGTTGGCTGTCTGTCTCTTGCCAACATTAATCCAAGTGTTGTCTCGAACGTTTCAAGTGAACTTTTTCTTGGATCTAGTAATATTTTTTCCAAAGAAGATTTTGTAAAGAAGACTTTTGGATCACCAGCTTCTGATATAATATCTCCTTCTATATTGTAGCGAAGATTATTTTGACTGTATTGGTTTTTATGATCAATAAAGACAGGGACCATTTCACCATTAAAGTTAATGGTACCATTGCTATCAAAAACAGTAAACTCACCAAACTCATTGTTGATAATATCTTTTACCATTGTTTGATAACGTTTATCAAATTCACCATCATTTGCTGCTTGTTCAACAAGTTCTGCTAATGGACCAAATTTTCTTCCAAGTTCACCTTGTACACCTATAAGATGTTGATTGTTAATAATTGTAGGCATAACAACTTCAGCCAATTCTTTAATACCACGTTGTAAGTACATACCATATTTTCTTTGGTCAGCTTGTGATGCGTCTGTTGGCATTGTAGCACCACCACCTTGTCCACCTGCCATGTTCAGTGCATCTGTACCTTCGCCTGCTTCTATAAATGTAAATGCGTCGTATCCTAAATCGTTATTTAAACCATAGTAATATTTTTCCTCCGGACTTGTTCTTCTTACCTGTCTTACTTTTGTTGGAGGACCTGCAGGAATAAAGTTATTATTTTCATCACGTAATAATGTAGTACCATCCTCTGCTGTTTTATAATTATTTTTATACACCCAAACATATGGACCACTAGTCTCACTGTTTTCCATTTCTTTGAAGTACATTTCCATTGCTGCAGCTGTTAATTCACGGTCTGCTTTTCCTTTTTCTACTCCCATTTGAAATAACATAGGCGCAGTTTGTCCTGCTGCTTGTCCTACAACTTCAAAAAAGCCACTAACACCTGGTTGATTTGTTTTACCTGACATAAGAGCTGCACCTAGTTGCATAAGCATAGCAGATTTTTGCATTTGATCTCCACCGGCACTTTGCCCTAGGACCTCATTCATTACATCTTTGTATTTATTAATTCTTGTTATACTATCATTATCAACAACAAGATTAGGGTCGTCTGATGCTGCTGTTACCGCTGCACCTTTTTCTGAATCACCTTCACCACCTTGTGTTTCTTCATAATCTTTTGTTTCTGCTGTGTAATTTTTATTTTTTGCATTGTTTGGATCATTTGTAATTTTAATTGATTCTATTTTTTCTGGTTTACTTGGTTCTGTATCAAGTTGTTCTTGTCTGTCACTAGGAACAGTTGCTTGATCTAATGGTTCATATGTTTTAGTTGGATATAATGCATCTGTTGCAAGCAATCCACTTTCTATAGTTGCACCCCAACCAAGCATGTGTTTTAATTTACCTTGGTGTCCTGCTAATATGTCTATGTAATTACGGTACATAGGAGCTGCGTGTTTTGCTCCTTGAAATAAGGCACGGTCATAAATACCCATGCTTAACCTCCTGCTGCGTTTTGATAGCCCTGATACATGCCGAGTCCCATGATTCCTCCACCTAGAACTTGTGCTAGTGGATTAGTCATCGGCGATGTTCCCATCGTCGTTGCCATTTGCGTGGAAGGAACTTTACTATAAATGTCAGATACAAAACCTAGACGTTGGTATGGTTCAGCAGCTTGTTGTATTTGCTGTTTGTAACCCGCATCCATTACTTGTTGCTGTCGCTGTTGTTGTACAGATCCAGCAGCCATAGAAGATGCTACGTCTTGTTGTATTTGTCCTTGCATTTGTTGTCCCAATCCAGCAGTTTGCTGACCGGCAGAAGCATAACGCGCCATTTGATTTTCAAAATCTCCCCTTGCGGCTTGTTGTGCTTGTCCATAATTTTGTGCTTGTGCTTGTCCTACAGCTTGTGCTTGTTGTCTTCCAAGCTCTGCAGTTTGAATTCCTTGTCTTGCTCCACCAAACGCGCCAGTATTTACTGCTTGTCCTGCTGCTTGGTTTTGTAATTTAGAAAATTGATTTTCTATTCCACCTATAACTTCATCTTGGTATGGATTCATGTATTGTTGATATGACATAGGGTCATACGCTTGTGTTGATGCACTAATTAAATTGCCTGCACCCTCCATGTAAGGCATAAAAGCACCAAGGCCTTGATTAGCCATTGTAAATGCTTGTTGTTGCGCCGGATCAAATTGTGCAACTTGTTGTGTTGGAATAGTTTGTGGTGTTTGGCTAGCATACTTTGCCGCCTCATCCATCATCGCCAATCGGCGTGCCTCTAATGCTGGTGCTTCACGTTGAAATTGTGTTTGAAACGTTGTTCCACTAGGGGCGTCTGTATCATATCCTGTGCCAATAAGATCACTCATGTTTAAACCTCTTGTATACTTTTGCCGTTGCTTTCATTCCTAAGCGCTTTGCAAAAGCGTCAAATTTATTTAGTTGTTTGTTCGCTGTTGGTGCAAAAACAATTTCTGTGGCATCATTCATTTCTGCCCATTTAATAAAATTTCGCATCATCATCAAACCAATTGTACCACCGCGTGCTTTTGGAACTACATACAGTTCCAAGTTTCTCGCGATTTTTTGGTGACCAACGCCATACTCAGCAATGTCACTAATTAAAAATCCTACTGGTTTATCATTATCTTCTGCGATAATAGCAAACCCATCTGGTTTTTTAACGGCGAAGTTAAAGTATTGTATAACTTTATCTTCGTTAAATTCAACTCCCTTTTCCTCCAGGTAAGATTCTTCATACATATCTTTCGATACTTTTAGAATCCAAAAGAGATCTTTCTCTTCGAAAAATCTCCAATCCATTTATCTATACCATTCCCTCCTGTGGTGTCTCTGACCGCGGATCTAATTGATTCATCATCGCATACATTCGCTGTGCGCCTTTTTGTCTATCGCCACCACCAAAATTTCTTACAGCTTGTTCTGTAAATATAAATTCACCGTCTGATACTTTAGCATTAATGGAATCAGATGTACCTGTGCCTGGTCCACTAATATCACCACCCATATCAAGATCCATTACTCCACCTTTGTTTGCATATTTAAAATCTAATGCTGGTGGTTTTATGTTATAATAAGGGTTATCCATTTCGCCTTCAATGTCTTCTGGATCAACACCATACATAAAGGCAAGTTGTTGTTTTCTTTGTTTTTTAATTCTTTCCCATGCTTGCGCGTCAGTTTCTCTTGCACCATAGACACCAGCTAAGGACGGTACCATTGCATTTAATATATTAAAATCTGTCTTAGGTAATAAAGCTGCAAGTCCTGTTTTTGCCGTTTCTTCACCAGTTGCTGGTGGTTTCATAAAGTAATTTAAGTTTTCTCCAGCACCCATTGATTCACCAGATATCATGTTACTAAATAAATTAGGTTGTCTTTGAGAAGCTGCAGCGTATTTTTGTGCTGTTATACTAGGATCATTTAATTGTGCTAAAACATTCTCTCTCATAATTTCACTTCTAGGAATAAGATCTCCTATTTTTTTATCTAGAAAACGTCCTTCTTTTTGTAATGAATCAAGCAATGATTTATTTATTGGATCAAAATTATTTACTTGTTGTGGAGCAAAATCCCCTACATTATATCCTGGAAAATTTATTTTATTTGCTCCAGTTACTGGCATAGATCTTGTGCTCATATCAAATCCTTTACCATAAGCAGGATTAATATCATCCATTGTAAAAGGTATTCTATATTGTGAACCACTAGTTGCTATATCTTTAATACCCGGCATACTTACATTTCTATTTAAAAGTACATCCAACATACTAGCTTTCTTTCCACCAGCACCTTCAAAACCTGCTTCAGCTAACGCTAATGCTTCTTTGTTTGCACCAGAAAATAAAAATGGAAGTGTTGTCAATGCACCATAAAGCGCTGCTTTCTCTGGGTTACGTGCACGCATTAATCTTGCTAGCCCATAACTTGTTGCGGCACTTGTAAGCGGTTTGGTTAATAATGGCATTGCTGCCGCTTTGCCTAATGCTCCTTTTGCACCCATTATAAAAGGTGATGCACCTACTTTACCAAGCGCACTCATGATTCCTGGTCCACCAAAATATGCACCAGCACCAAGTAAAGCTGCTTTGCCTAGTGGGCTTTTAAATACGTTCTTAATTGCTTTATCAAAAAATCCCATTATACGCTCATTGGTCGTGCTGCCATTATATCCATAATTTCTTCCATACTATATCCTTGTCCAAATAAACTTTGAACTGCTGTATTATCATCATCTACATCTGCAAGAGTTGGAAAACGCATTTCCAAATCATTATAAAGCATATCTGCTTCATCTTCGTTGCCTGCATCTTGTGCATCTTGTAACATTTGAATTAAATTTTGTGGTGAATAACTGTCAGCTTCTGACATACGTAGTCCTTCTATTCCACGACCTTGTCTTTCTCTTGGCATCATAGGATTTAGATTTCTATCTAAATAATCTTTAAATTTATCTGGAAAT
>JGI24006J15134_10000762_pt1 | contig 19287 bp, 33 predicted proteins | sample LinPmetageLP53_FD_15134 | JGI IMG/M metagenome (IMG submission 15134)
GCTACAACAGATGTTATATCTGATTCACTAGGATTGGTTAAATCTACTATAGTGCCTGCGTCGTTGATATAGAGTCTGTTTGCATTTCTATCAAATGCAATTTCTCTATCAGCGATATTGCTAGTAGTGGGTGTACCACTACCAGCTTTAATCTTGATAGTATTAGCCATCTAATTCCTCTTTCTAATTAATAAGTTCCACCATCTATAATAGCTCCGTCAACTGAACTTGCAGTTAATACTCCTATTTGTAATGGTGCTAGTGTTCCTGAAAAAACCTCACTTGAGTTTGATGCGTCTGTAAGCATAGTAAATTTTTGCGTACTATCATCCCAACCCATATAACCGATTTTAGCAGAACCGCTATAATATCTAAACTCAACACCTCTGTCTTTATTATCATCGCTACTAGGAGCTGTATCGCCACCTAAGGTAAGTATAGGGTCGTCTAATGTCATAGTAGTCGAATTTACAGTGGTTGTCGTGCCATTTACGGTAAGATTACCGGTAACTGTTAGGTTATTTCCTACGGTTACATTGCTTGGTAATCCGTATGTAACTGTTCCTGAGCTTTCAACTACATCAATTTCATTAGAAGTTCCGGCAAAAGTAATTGTGCCGCCTAATGATGTTGCAGTAGTGTTTGAACCGTCAGATACTGTTATTTGTGAATTAGCTAATTTGCTATTTGCGATACTTCCAGCTAGTTGTGTATTTGATACACCTCCGGATTTAATAGATACCGCTCCACTAGATACTGAAAAATCAGCACTAGCAAAAGAAGCTACACCTTTGTTGCCGGTTGTTGCATCTTCTGCAGATAAAGTAGCTGCATTATTTGAATTTCCTGAGCCAAGAGATATATCTAATCCCTCTCCTACCGAAAGGTCTGATAATGAGCTTAAGTGAAAAGCTTCTACAGTTCCACTATTATCTGTTTGTTTACCAACAAATAATTTTGAGCCACCATTATTAAACGCTAACTCTCCGTACGATAAACTGCTAGGATTATCTGTATCGCTAAATGTTGCACTTCTTTTTACTTTTAATGTATTTGCCATAATTTATTCCTTAAATAAATGTTCCTCCATCGAGGGTTTTGTTTGTTAATGCTTGGCTTGAACTTACATCTACTATGTCATCACTGTTAGCTCCTCCTACTACCTTATCATCCAATTGGTTTAGTTCTGCTGTCGTAGCAGTTAAACCATCTGTTTTATTTAATTCAGCAGTTGTAGCTGTAATACCATCTAAAGTATTAAGCTCGCTTGCTGAAGCAGTAGTTGCAGCAACCTTAGTTACTGCTGAATCAATTACAGCTCCACTATGAGCTGATGTATAATTTGCCATAATGTTTTCTCCTGTTAACTATGAGGGCAAAATTAATTACCCTCATAATTGTTATTTCGCTATTACTATTAAGCAGCGTTGGTAAAGTTAACAATACCAATATTGCTATTATCTACAGCATGTGATAAAGCTGCACCAAATAGTACATCTGCAACAACAGAATGTGCTAAGTGTTCTAGTTGATAATCACTTTGAACTCTAGGAGCTATTTGTTGTGCGAAGTAAACTGATTCTCTTCTAAACATAGAAGCAGTCTCAACAGAAGCATTTCCGCCCTCGGACCAATCTGTACTTGCGTATAGTGGCATTCCGTAAGCAGTAATAATTCTTCCGCTTGCTAGAGGATTTTGTGCGTCTCCTCTTTTTTGAGCTTCAGTAAACTCGCCAAGTGATAGTAATGACATGTATGCTTTAGGAGAACAATACATGAATGTCTCTCCGTCTCCATAGTCATAACCAGCATCTAAGAATTTCTCTAATCCATCTCTGAATAAAGCAGTTGTGATAGTATCATCAGCTGCTAGTCCAACATTATTAGCAGTAGCTAATTGAATCTTAGTAGCAATAAAAGATTCTACTTTTTTAGCTAAAGCGTAGCCCATTGACTGAGCGTATGCATTAAATAAGTCAGCAGATTCTTGTACTTTAACAATATCTTCGATTCTTTTTGCGTTGTAGTGATGTTGGTCGACAGTAAGCTGTACTGTGTCGTCAGTTTGATTTTCAAATACTACAGCAGTGTTAGCAACTTTTCCGTTACTGTTTACTGCTTCTTCTTTGACTTTCGGTATATTAAGTTTGTCGCCGCCGCCGGACAACATTGATGAGAAGTCTAATACTTGATTTCTAAGCTGCATTTTTCTTTCAGCGTAATCAAGGATAGCATCTCTCCACATCTCCGGTATAAACGAAGCTGCTGTAGTTGTAGTTACATTTCCTGTAGCCATTTTAAACTCTCCTTATAAAAGGTTAAATGTTATTTTTTATAAGAGTTCAATATGTCATTCCAGTTTTTTCTTTTTTCATTTTTGTCCATTTCTTTAAAAGGGTTTACCGGAACGGTTGTTCTACCAGTTCCAGATTCTGCCTTTTTCATATTCTGTCTTTCAACAGAAAAGTCATCGACTAAATTTCGAAGAGTCAAAACATCGACTTGTTCATATCGTTCTCTTTTCTCTTCAGGCAACTTACTTAACAAACGATTTTTTTCGTCTGTTACATAACTGTTAAGTTGTTCACTAGTAGAATTAAATTGCTCTCCTAGTTTAACATTCTTATTTCGTTCCTCAGTAAGCAAAGTTTCGAAGTTTCCTTGTTCTTCTAAAGCTTTTGCTCTTGCCTGTTCCTTATCAGCTTTAAATGCTTCCATTTCTTGTCGAAGTTTATTTCTTTCAGAAATGACTTCATTAAATCTGTGTGACGGAACTGCGTAATCTTTTTTATCGTCTTTGCTGACTGGAGAATCTATAACCCCGTTCTCATTTGGTTCATTTTGTGCGTTTTCGCTCATTTTTACTCCTTTAGTGGATATTTTTATTACCTAAATGTAAAATTAATTATGTAATTTTACAAACTATATGGCTAAAGTTCCAAAAGAATATATATTTAAAAAGGAGTGGTTCAAGTACATGGGTTACGAACCGCATGACGGACAATGCAGAATGCATTATCCGGAAAACCCTGACGCATCTTTTTTTGTAAACATATGTGGAAGACGGTACGGCAAAACTACCGCAGCATACAGAGAGGCACAATTTGTCGCAGCACAACCTAATAAAAAAATATGGCTAGTAGGCTTGTCTTATAAAAAATCAAGATTAATGTTTAGGGAAGTCTTTAAAGATATGGTTAAAGGTCATAAAAAAGATATAGTAGCTGCTTCAGAAAAAGAACAATACATTAGATTCTCGTGGGGTAGTACAGTAGAGGGTATGTCAGCAGACAATCCATCGTCTTTACTGGGAGAGGGTTTGGACTTAGTTATTATTGACGAGGCAAGTAGAATGCCTAGAAAAATATGGGATATGTATTTATCTCCTACATTGTCAGATAGAAAAGGTAAGGCAATCTTTATTACTACACCTAATGGCTATAATTGGATTTACGATTTGTATTTATTAGGTAAAACTGACCCTAAGTGGTATTCAACGCAATCTCCAAGTTGGGAAAACCATCATTCCTTTCCCGATGGACTAGAAGATGAATTTCTTAAAGAAAGAATGAGAAATATGTCTAAAGAGCTATTTGAACAAGAGTACGGAGCTCAATTTTCTTCTTTTGCTGGAAAGGTTTATCCATTCGATAGAAACTTAGATGTTAAGAAAGTCGCATACCAGCCACACCTACCTACTTATTGCACGGTAGACTTTGGATACAGAATGCCAGCTGCAGTATTTATGCAGACATATAGAAATAACGGTATGTGGCATATAAATATAATAGATGAGATAATTCACGAAAAAAATGTTGGTACTGAAGAATTTGCAAAGAAGATTTTAAGCAAAAATTACCCTATATTAGCATACTACGGAGACCCTGCTGGATACAATGTTCAAGGACAAACTGGTATGGGAGATATAGAAATCTTTAAAAATTCAGGAATTAATGTTAGATTTAGAACTGATAAAGCAAGTAGAAACATTGCTTCCTCAGTAAGTTATGTTCGTGGATTCTTTGAATCTGCGTCTGGCGAACGAAGAATTACTGTTTCTGAAAGCTGTAAAGGAATTATAGAAGATTTTGAAAACTATAGATACCCGGAAGAAGTTGAGGGGAAGTCATTATCAAACGACCCTATCAAAGACGGATATTATGAACATGGCTGTGATGCGTTTAGATATTTTATAACTAATCGTTTTCCAATGGTCAATAACCAAATAATTAGGATAGCAAGATGATGTTAAAACCGCAAGAGATTATAGAACAATCGCTGAATGAATATAAACTAGGATTATCAAAAGGAAAGAGAGACGAGGTAATAAAGTACCTTGATTATTATTCCGGAACTGAAACAGACAAATATATTAGAAGATATTTTGATTCTGACGCATTTCAAGAGATTCCTCAATACCAAGCTAATATTACCAAAAAATTTATAAATAAAATGTCTAGACTGTACACAGTAGGTGCAAAAAGGAATGTAAATAAAGCTTATGACAAATTAACAGAAAAAAAGAACTTTAAAATGAAACACATTGAAAAAATGACAAAATTGCTAGGAAGTTTAGCTGTTGGAGTTTTTTATGAAGAACATGACGCAAAACAACACTTTCACTATGTTCCTGTGTATTATTTTATGCCTTTTTTTGATGAAGACATGTTTGAGCCTTATGCAATTACCTATCCTAACTTTCAGCCAGTAGACGACCCTTATAATACATCAAAAATGACATATAGTTACTATGATAGTGAAAGATATATCAAATTTGACCAAGATGGCAACATTTTAGAAGAAGTTGTAAATGAGTCTGGTATTTTTCCTTTTTGTTTCTTTCATAGAGAAGAGCAAATAGACTCTTTCTTTGTTGAGGGAGCAAATGACATTGTTTCAGCTAATGAGCACATTAACATTACAATGACAGAGATGCAATTAGGCCTAAGATACCAAATGTTTGGACAACCAGTAGCATCAGGTGTTATGGCGGACCAAAACATAGCTAGAGCTGGCTCAAATGAGATTTTGATGTTAGGAGATGGCGGTAAATTTGAAATAGTTTCTCCACAAGGTAATATTGACGCTGTTATTGAGAACATTAAGCTCCAACTAGAGCTTGTAGCACTTAATAATCATCTTTATATCACTTTTTCTGACACTGGTGGCGAAGTTCCATCAGGAATTGCTTTAAAAATTAAAGATGTTGAAAGAATGGAAGACTATCAAGACGATAAAGAGCTTTTTAGAGTATTTGAGCATTTTTTATACCAAAAGGAGCATGAAATAGCAACTTATAACCAAATTAACTTGCCAAGCCCTGATAAATTCAAAATTGACTTCTTTGATGTTGAATATCCTATGACAATACAAGACCAAATCTTACAAGACAACTTTGAGCTTCAGCACAACTTAACAACAGAGCCTGAAATCTTAATAAGAAGTAATAAAGACCTTTCTTTTGATGATGCGGTAGCTAAAATAGCAGAAAACAAAGAAATTAACGATATGTTAATGGGAAGTTTTGTAGATGAAGAAGATTTAGTTACTGAAGAGCCTAAAGAAGAAGAAGAGCCAATAAAAGAGCCCGAAGAAGATAAAAAAATACCTAAAGGACATCACATGCACGAAGATGGCACTATTATGGCCAATGAAGACATGTAATGGAAGTATTTTATAGTCAAAACTTTAACTTTACTAGTCTAAAAAGAAAAATGCCGTCTATTATGGCGGATAGAATCAACAAAGACATAACTAATGTTAAAAGAAGCATAGAAAAAGGAATTAGAGATAGTGTTAGTCCTGTAACCGGCGTTCCTTTTGAACCTATTAGCGAACTTACTAGAAAAGTTAGAGCATTAAGAAGACAAAATAGAAAGTCCAAGGGTAAACCTTTGTTAGCTACCGGTAAAATGTCAAAACTTAAAAGAGTTAATGCAAGGTCAAAAAAACTTAAAGGCACACTAACTATGGGTCAAGCTTACGGTGCTTTTCATTTGCAACCGCAAGTTATAAAGTCCAACTTTACCGTTAAAGGTAGAAAGAGAGTTGTAAAGCTAAGTGGAGGTAGAAAAGCCTCAACAAGAGATAACAGACAATTCTTTTCAGTCAAAGGAGCTAAAGTTCCAATGCGTGAATGGTTTGGAATACCAAAAAACTATGACTCTAGTATCGGTTTTCGTAGAATGTTAAATAAAATGAAAGTAGCTTTAAAGCAGGGTAAAAAGGTAAGAAGAACAAAAATAATAAACTTGGAATTATAATGGATGAATCTGTAAAAACCTTATTAAAACAAATATTCTCTGCCTTGCAAGATATAAAAGACACAGCAGTCGCTAATAATCAATTGATTGGATTTTTAATACAAAAAGATGTTAAAGAAAGCGATATACCGAAAGAATATAGCAAGGCATTAGTAGTTTCTAATGAACAATTAGATTATATGATGGAAAATAATATATCTCTTACTCAGTGGGGAGATTGTTAGACTCTAGTGTCTCAAGTTTCTCTAACCACCTCTTCTTCGCAGTCTTTGTATGACGGCCTCTACCTAATGTTTTCAAACCTACTTTTTTCGCTCTTGCTGTTAATTTTTTTGAATCTTTTTTTTGCTGGTTTAGCGTTTCTTGTTTTGTTAGGCTTGTTTCTGATATTTGTTGTGTTTCCAATTCTGGCTCTACTATCATGGCTTGGTCAATTTGTTTTCCTTGCTGAAGAAACCTTTCAAAAGGACTCTCTACTTTAACCTCTACATTCTGAATAAGCTTTCCGGAATGCTCTAATATTAATCTACCAGCTTGAACATTACCGTTCTTAGCTTCTTTATACATAGCTTCTAAAACCGATGGCAACTTAGCTCCAAAAGACTTCATATAAGACTCGTAAAGACTTTCTATAAACTCTTTATCGTTCATCCAGTTACTAACTGTATTTCTATGTACTCCTATTTCATCGGATATTTGACCTAAGGTTAGCTCCGGATTGTTTACATACACTACTGCAAACTCAGCTTGTTTCTTATTCAGATTCATCCTTGACCCCTTTTCTTTTTCTTATAATACTTGGTGCTCGTTTTAGTACCGTATTTTGTATTATTGCTAGAACCTTGTCTTGTTTTTTTCTTTCCATTAGTTCTGCGTGTTCCACTTATAAAACCTCTTCTCAACTATCTATATCCAATTCTTTGTATAGTTTTCTATCTGTCATTCTATGTGTGCCTCTGCCAATGTCATCAGAGATTATAAGAGGTTTACTAAAGACTCTAGTGGCCGTTACCTCCACTTCACACTCACGACAATTATGTTTTATAGGTTCATTTCTTTTTCTACGCTCATAATAGTATCAATTGTCTTTTTACAATCACACTGTAACATATATTCATATATAGGCATTAAGCGGACCTCTTTACTTTTTCTAGAGAACGCATTCCCCCCAAACCTAGCATACCAAAAAGTACAGTAGACAATGTTGTCATGTCAAATATCGGCAGCTCTACACTGTTACCGCTCGCCGCAAAAATGAATGAGAGCATTGGTTGTAATACGAAGTGGTAGCACAATGCGAATGAACATACCCATCCTACACTAGGTCTCCAGCCGGATTTAAAGAAACTAGACGAACCAGCCTCAATTTTATTTACTTCTATTTGTGCCTTATTTATTTCCTGTAGCATTTCAGCTTTCTCTGCTTTATCTAGTGTAAAGTCATCTACTCTATCTACTACCTTATCTATAAGGCCTGCAATTACATTTAACTTAGGCATCTAGTACCTCTTCTTTTTTTTCTTTTTATAATTATATGGATTCATAATAATCCTCCTATTTCGGTTGTCTTGTTTTACCGCCCTTACCGGACCATAAGAATTTATCTGCCCAATACGCTGCGGACATCTTTCCCTTGCGAATATTGGCTGCGTGTCTAGCTTTAAATGAACTCCTTGCCTCCGGACTATAGTTGTGCCCGTATCCTTGTGCTCCAAACCGGATTAGCTTAAGCTTGTGCCCTATTTGTGCTAGCACTATCGCTTTTTTCTTCGGATGTTTAGGCGTCATTTTTGGCTTGTTTACACCTTTTAATCTGTGCTTCTTTAATAAATTTTCTTTTCTATTTTCGTGTGCCATTATAATGAAATTTACTGCGGCGAATTGTTTTGTGCAACACTCCGAATTTTATTTTCCTTTTTGAGTGTCGTATGGTATGTCTCGGTATGCCTTGCAACCATCCCCCCAACCCCCTGAAATTTCATGAATCTCATGCCTTGCAAAATTATAAACCGACTGACGAGTCGGTCGATGCTTTTGTCGTCATAGAATGGCCGTTTTTATACCACCGACTGAGTAGTCGAAAAAAAGTTATCCACAATTGAAAGAGTGAATATTTTGAGCAAAAAGAGAGCGGTTTTAGAGCCATAAAGTGACCAAATTTTCACAATAAAAACCTTTGCCTTGCCTCTCTATAGATAATGATTCCAATGCTCTCTATATATATAGTAATTAGGTAGGCCAACAAGTTGGCACGGGATATCAATTCCGTATATTAATCGCATGACAAACGGAATACATAAGAAAAATAACACGGCTCAGCCGGAAAGGAGTTTTCCAATGTCAAATAAAGTAATTAAATGTTCAGAAATATACCTTGCAATCTTTGGTGTATATGGATTGCTAGTAACAAGCTATGCAATTTTTAACATATGCTATGCCATAAACCTTGCAAGCGATTCAATGCCTTTAGCTGAAGAGTTTTTCGGCTTTGGTGTTACATGGTTTTTAATTGGCATGCTAGGATGTTTCCTATCATGCTTAGGATTATCAATTCTAGAGTACATAAAAACAAACAAAAAAGGAGTTAAATAATGAGTAAACCAACCTTAAATCCATCAAGCAAATACACTACTGAATTTGTAGACCTTTGCTTGCAATCTATTGCCAATCCTACTGGAGATAGAAAAGCCGTTCTTTTGTATGGTCAATTCCAAAGAAAGTTAACGGAAGACAATACAAGATATTACAATGCCTTGCCAAATGCGGTGGAATTCAATATCAGTATTGACGAAAGAAGAAGAGAAACCGACACCTTAAAAGAGGTATCAATAAATCAGATTAAAAAGATGCTAGGAGCAACAAAAATAGCCTTTAGAAGAGGCCATAACGGCACTCTTGGCGAGTTTAAACCTCCAATGCATGCTGAGGCCTTAGCGGAGCAAAAAAATCAGATTCCGTTAAGTGTAAGAAATGCAAGGTATTTTGTATTTAAATCCGATTTTCCAAGGCTCTTCGATGCCTATGTTTCAGCATCTCATGACCGCATTGGATACCAATTAATACAAGGACCGGACAAGCAAAGAAATTTGCATAAATGCAAGGAATGCAATATCTATTATAGGAACTATTGCTCTTGCACAAGTCATTTCAGATTAGGTTCTTATGGCCATACCTCAGACATCAAATTCTTTGATGTAAAGGATGAGCAAGCCTACATTTCAAACGGCTCGATTAACATGCAAAATAAGGCTCATTTAAGAAGAGCTTTTATTGGTGTTGAAATTGAGATGAATATGGAAAATAGGAGCAAGGCAAGGAATGAGCAAAATTTGCAAATTCTAAGATTTGCAAAGAAACAAGGCTTGCCTTTTGTTAGGTGTTTCAATGAGTTCAAAAGCGACTCAACATTGACAAACGGAGTGGAGCTAGTTACTCAGCCTTTCAGCTCTGATTTCTATGCCAAATATCGCAAGGGATTTGAGGAACTCAGCACAACAATATCAGCAATGAATATTACCGGACATAATGACAACACGGCCGGCGATAATATTGGCTTACATATGCACATTTCTAGAGATGCATTTCATAACGGCATGCATCTATTTAGATTCTTAAAACTGGTTCACCAATCACCGGACCAATTGGACATATTAAGCAATAGAAACGGGAGGTATTATTCCGACATACAACCGCATCGCTCGTTGATGTCTGATTCAAGTATCAAAAAGCAAGATGTTGCAAGGCAATTGGGATTCAAAAAGTCTCAAGGTATTTTGTCCGATGCCGATGTCAAAAAGCTTGCTAAAAGAGTCATGAACGGCGAGAGAGTTGAATCTCGTAATTGGATGAATTATTCAGTTAACAACACGATTGAATATAGATTGCCCGCATCCATCTTTGACAATCAAGAAACCGGCAAGGGAAAGCAAACTCATAATCGATTTGCATCGAATATGGAACTTGTTTTCTCAATGTATGAATATACAATCCATGCCAACAATGATGATGTAAGCTTTTCCGATTTCATCACATGGTTAAAAGGAGCTAACCAATTCCATAACATCTTGCAACAAATTAAGGAAAGCGATGAACTACTTAGCTTGACTTTTGGAGTCGGCGAGATTGTAAGCGGTCAAAAGGCCGGAGGCGATTTGTCCAAAGCGGTCGAAGACCTTGCGGAATTAAATACTAGCTTAATAGATAACCCGATTACCTTGTCCAATCTATCAGCCTTGCAAGGCATGATGGAGCGTGCAAATTCGGTGGTCAAATCAGTAACTGGAAATGCACTACTAGACCCGAAACAAGTNAGNAAAAAAGTGGATGCATTNAAATCAAAAAAACAAAACAAAAAAGGAGTTAAATAATGTGCGTAGCAATACTAAAAACAAAGAGTAATAGAGTAACAAGAAAAGAGTTAACCGATGCATGGAACACCAATCCGGATGGAGCTGGTATTGCATGGAGTGAGAAAGGCAAGTTACATGTTGTCAAATCTTACGAATCTGATGGCTCAATGATGGACTCTAAAAAGTTCATCAATAAGGTCGTGAAATTGCAAACCAAATACCTTGCAAAAAATATGCTGATTCATTTCAGAATAGCAACGCAAGGCTTTGGAGTTGATGGCATGCCGGATGTCGATAATTGCCATCCGTTTGCGGTCAATGATGATGTTGTATTTATTCACAACGGCATGATTAATATGCCCGTTTCGAATCGCATCTCAGATACTAGGTTTTTTAACCGTTTGTATCTTCAGAAATTGCCTTTCAAATTCAGCATCGGAAATGAGGCATTAAGAAAGCTAATCGAATCCAAAATCGGCTCTTCCAAATTGGTTTTCCTTGACTCAAAAGGTAACTATGACATTGCAAATGAGGGCTTTGGTTCATGGGAAAAAGGCAACTGGTTCTCAAATAGGAATCATTGCCGTATTGTCAGAAGATTTAGTTTTGACAATGCCTTGCTACCCTCAGATGACGAGTTCAGATTGCGATAATCTAACTCGATAAACACCAAATAAGGCCGTATTTCGTTGATTTACGGCCTTTTTTGTATCTTTTCATACCTTAACCCTACTTTCCAAAGAAAATGCATTCTAGACCTATTCTCAAGCCTTACAAGGCCATATCTACTATTCATTCTAGGGCTAGATTTGAGCCTCTAAGTCTTTAGGTAAGTAAATGCGGCTACTTGTAGAGGCAAGGCATGCAACCAATCGAATCCAAAATTAAAAGCCCGTATTTCATCGATTTAAGCTTTTCAAAATTGCAAGGCATAGCAAATTCCAAAAGTTTGGGCCGCAAATATTTTGCAAAAAATTTGGCCAAAAATTCCGGCAAAAAAAAACCGACTGAGTAGTCGAATTTCGTAAAAAATGAGAAAATCAAGCAAAAAGTTATCCACAATTGCAAATCTATCTCGACAAAAAGAAATTCTCTCTCTAAAACACAAAAACAAACCGACCGGTCGGTTTAAAAAACTTGTAGCCTTGATTTGTCGACGAGGAAAAACGCATTCTATGACGACAAGCAAACCCGCAAGGCTTTTTTTTTCAAAAATTGGCGACAAAAAACCTGTAGACTCAGCTGTCAAACCCGCAAACTTATACTGGTATACTAGCGATTTTTCTATTTTACTTGTGGTCATAAAACATATGTAAATCGGTATAAAATAATAAAAAAGAAGTAGAAAAAGCTTGACATCAACCCCCCCCCTCCCTAAGTTCTTTGCATGATAACTAAAATAACGAGAGACTTAGAAGATATGTTCAGCTATACTCATGAACAAAGAGGAGGGATACCCTTTCTATGTTTATTTGTTTTTATTGTAACCCTCCTCGACTCCTATGCTCTCTCATGTAACAAGGAGTTTAACAATGAGTAAGAATATTACAAAAGAATGTTCTATATGTAATGATGTAATAGATGTACAAACTACACCCGATGGTACAATATATTGGACTGACGGACACAATGCACAACCAGTTGCCGATGGTAGATGTTGTACCAGCTGTAACTATTCAGCGGTTATTCCAGCGAGACTTTCATACCTTGCAAATTCTACAAACGAAATCGAGGTATCAAATGAGTGTTAGAGATAGAAAGGCAAAGTTTATAAAGCTTATGGAAAGAAGAGTTAATAATGTNNTACATCAGNTAAAGTTGGTAGAGAATCTAGCTAATAAACAAAACTATACATATAGTAATGAGGATGCTAATAAGGCTCTCACTGCTATATCNAAAAGAGTTGATAGAGTAAAAGAGGTTTTTGCAAGGCCGGAAATAAATTATGAGAAAAGGTTTACTTTGCGAGGAGGCGACGATGATTAAAGTTAATAACTTAAACACCAAAGAGTTGAAAAAGATACTGCTAGACACGAACGGCAAGATATTCTCCGTATCTTTTATTAAGAAGAATGGCGAACTAAGAAATATGGTCGCAAGGCTTAATGTTAAATCTAGGGCAATCAACCCCGACAAGCCATCTACTGCAATGCTAGACACTAGTAAGCCTTACATTCTAGTGTTTGATTTTCAAAAGGACAATTATAGGATTGTAAACTACGAAACAATACAATCAATCAAATTCAAAGACACACTTTACGAAAGGAGTTCATAATGAACATAGAAATATCAACCAATAAAGACAAATGCCTTAATCAAATATCGGAATCTGACAATAAGTTAATAAGCTTGCTGTCTGACTTTCAAGATATGCAAGGCATGAACACCGGAAGCACGCCTGATTCAAAATTTTTAGCTAAAAACTTTCTGGCTATCTATGCCTTAGGTGTTAGTAGAGGTTTAAATCAAGCTCAGCTTAGCTTAAAAAATCTTTACGATAAAGATACCTTTAATAATGACATGGATAAATTAAGTGGTGTATTAGGCATTCCGTCTGTAGCCGCTATAGTTGAAAAGGAGCAAGGCAATGAGTAATGTTTACGATAGACAAATTGAACAAAGAGAGAATCAGTATAAAACATGGCTTAAGGAAATGGCTTGCAAGGCAATTGATGAACACAAGTTTAGCGAGACTTGTATAGTTAGTAACGATGTTATAATAGTTCAAGTTCCATCTAATGTTTCTGATGGTTCTGAATCTGCTCCAACAATCGATACCGATGATTGCCACGAGCAATTTAATAATGCAATGAAAGTATTAGAGGCTAATAACGATGCTATACAAGATGGTTGGAATGAAAAACAAGAAGACTATGCAAGGGATGGCATGTAATGGAACTTCTAAAACTGACGCAAGAAATATTTAAGTTAAATGCTAATTGGAATCTTATAATAAGTCTTATAAAAGCAACTCAAATAAAAAATTACACACAAGAAGAATTTGTTGTAAGAATAGATAAAATAATAAAGGAGGCCTTTAATGGCGAAGACACTAATGCAAGGTAGGAAGAAAACTACAAGAAAAAACTATGCTAATATAATTCAAGGTAGAAAAAGACAATCCAATACAAAAACGGATAAAGTCTTAGAACACTTAAAAAATCATGGCCAAATAACATCGTGGGAGGCAATACAAATGTTTAAAGCTACGAGACTGAGTGCTATAATTTTTAACCTTAGATTGCAAGGTAATAACATTACTTCAGAAAAAATGAGTTCAGATACTGGAGAAAACTATGTTAAGTATCTACTAAACTCATATCTAGTTTAATGACATTCTCTGAATGGTATATAATCATTGCCACTATTATAATTATAGTGGCGGGATTTAGAGAGTTAGTAAACTGAAAGGCATAGCATGAATAAAAAAGAAAACATAGAAATACAAAATAACGATTATAATAAGTCGGTTGACAATAGGACTTTAAATAGCATGATTTTATATTTAAGAATTAATCGTGTAGCTGAGTTTCAAAATGTTGACCACGGCCAAACTGCAAGGTTTTACGATTATATCTCCGCAAAAAAATATACTAGAGATGACATAATTACCCTTGCTTATAAACACAAGTGGACAAAAGAATGGCAAACATAAATCAAGAAGATAAAGGAGAATTGCAATGCATGGATTGTGGAGGTTCTCCGTCATCTGAGCCAATAGGCTTTGATAACGACCCTATTCATGTGGCTCTTTGTCAATCTTGTAAAGACTGGTCTGATTTTATGTATGAAAAAGATGCAAAGGAAGAAGAAGAAGCCTGCTGTGCAAAATAATCCCTTGCAACATTATATAAAATATACTTATTTTTATGAAAAAACTATGGAAAGAAAATTAAACGAACCTTTAGTTCTTAATTTACACGATAGGGAAGAGTGCGACTACATTATATACAGCTTACAAAAATTACCGCAATGGACAGCAAATGTCGACAAGGTAAAATTATCAAGCTTAGTTGCGAATTTAAAAGTTATAAAACAGAGTTTACCAAAAAGATAGTTATTGCTACTCAAGCTTTCTTATCTTACCTCTACCCGCTTAGTTATCAATATGTTTGAGTAGCAAATATTAAAAGGCATTGCAAAGGAGCAATAATGAAAGACAAAAAAAAGAAAGTAGGAATTCAAATAGACTTGAACACTTACAACAATCTTAGGATTGAGAGCGGGAAACAATATAGAACAATAACATCTTTAGTACGCAAGGTATTAAACGAGTATCTGCAAAACAAAGACTATGTTCTAATCGAAAAAAAGGATGAAAACTAGGCAATGGTTATATCGAAAAAGAAATTATAAATCGATATAAGGCTATTTTAAAGCCTTGTTTTTTTGACAAATACCACAAAATCGTGGGAAAGCGGGAAGTATGAATAAAAAACAAATAATAGAAAAGTACGGCTTGGATGAGAAGATTCATTTTTGGCCACACAAACAAACTGGTAAAAATATAATAAATTTTGAGGCAATAGAAATCATGATAGATTATCATGACATAAAATTTGATGTGCCCGAAAAAAACTATTCTAAAGTTGATGGCGAAGTTGCCTTGCTTATACATGGTCATATGTTAAAGCAAAATAAAGAGGGCGATTTTGACAGCAAGGGATGTTGGAGTTTTGGCGAGGCTAACCCTAAGAATTGCTACATGGATTATAAGTGGGCAATGGCAGAGAAGAGAGGCAAGGGAAGAGTTGTTATGAAGTTGCTAGGATTTTATGGCGGTAACAATGGTTTCTACTCAGATGTTGAAATGGAAATTGCCGGCGAAGTTGCTAAGAATGTAGACTTTGGAATATAAATTAAATTAAAATGCCTCATCAAACGAGAGATGAGGCATTGAAAGGAGTGAACAATGAAGTTCAAGATAATAGAATCTAACGATTTAAATTACGACCTAAAAGATAAAAACACGATTAGTCATAGCAAGTGGTATGCAATGAAACACGATGTTTCACAAAACCCTAAGCGAATAACTTTCGACCCTTTTATAAACGAGATGCAAAACTTGCATAGTTTTTGGTTACAAGAAAGACGAGAGAAGATTGGATTGCGTATTGTTTATACGCTGCTTTTAGTTGCATTGTGCCTTGCGTGTTACGATTTGTATATGGAGGTAATTAATGTTTGATGAGTTAGATGTTTCATTTGGCAACCCCGATGAGTTTTGGGAAAAGACTGAAAGGCAAAGGTTTCAGTATTTTAAAAATTGCAGCTTACACTACTTTGCATTGCTAAGCGACTTGGAAACTGATGATAGGTGGAAAAGAAAAGCAAGGTATGCGAAGGAAGTATTTACGAATATAATGTTTTTCTTAGTTTTTATAATGACAACCAAAGAAGAGCAAGAAACAGATATTGCAAATAAGTGGATTGCAAGGTTTATGAAAGAATTAAAAGATTCTGGCTCTTCAGATGATTTGTTTATTGATTATAATAAAGTTGGAAATGCCTAAAAACCATGCACACATTATATCAAATAAATAATCTTATGGCCTTTAAGGGCTATTGTAGTAACCCGTTTTTTTGCAAAACAATGAAAAATTCAGTTGCAAGGCAAAATACGCACATTGCAGCTCGATGTTTTTTCCCTTTCACATACCAGACATATGGCGAGATGTTATAATGGGCGGTAACGGATGGATAAAATTACATAGGGAAATCCAACATCACTGGATATTCCAAAGAGATGAATATCTTAAAGCTTGGATTTTGTTATTAATAAAAGCAAATCACAAAGACTTTAAGACTTTAGTATCAGATAAGATACCCGAAGTTGTAATTGTAAAGCGAGGTCAAGTTGTTACATCATTAAAGAAACTAGGATTTGAGTTGAGATGGAGTCCGTCAAAAGTAAAAAGATTCTTACATAAACTTCAAAAAGATGAAATGATTCAAATCGCAGATGAGAAAAGATGGACACACCTAAGTATCAATAACTACGAGACTTACCAGTATGCAAGGCACGATGCCGAAACGCAACAGGTGCGACAACGAGATGCGGTCGAACACAATCAAATAATGGAAAAGAAAGAAAAGAAGAAAAAGAATCTTACACAAAAAGAGCAGATGCAAGGCATATTCAAAAAAACACAGGAGTTGCAGCGTAAGTTTCCTAATACGAATGTAAAGCTAGAGTTCGAAAGAATGTCTGATTGGTTGTTGTCTAGTGGTAAGAGATATAAAAACTATGGTGCTTTCTTTAATAACTGGCTACGCAAGGCACAAGAGAATTCTCCGGAAAGTGAGGGTTCAAATAAAAAAATCTACACTTATAAGTGTGAGGTTTGCAATAATGTAAAAACAAAATCAGAATATAAAGATTTATATGTTTCGTGTTGTGGCGACAAACAATTAAAACCAACAATATAAGGATACCCCCTATGCCAATAAACTCAAGAGATAAAGGAAATAGAGCAGAACGAGAAGTTGCTAAAACTATAAATAGATACTTAGGAACTAATTGTAGGCGTACACCCTTGTCGGGCGGACTTTCTATCAAGGGGGATATTATAGATGTTAATCCCGATTCAGCTGCTTTTGACTATCATTTCGAAATAAAAGACCAGAAAAAACTAAACATTCCGCAGTGGTGGAGGCAAATCTATTCCGATTGTGGTAAAAAAATACCAGTGAATATATTTAAAATGAATGCTAAGTTCTATACAACACTAGAACTAACAGACTGGTTGAGCAGTTTAGCTGAAATACAAGACCAAAGAGGCGAGTTGGAAAGTTTAGAGGTTCAGATAAAAATGTTAGAAAAGAAAGTAGATGAACTTAAAAAGGAGACCTTAAATGGTTGAATATGAGAATCAAGTAATAGTTTGTCCAATATGTAATTCATCAAATGTAAAAAAGAATGGATTTCATCACAATAAATCTGGCGAGAGCAAACAAAGATATAAATGTAACTCATGTGGTTATAAATCTATAGACATGATGATATTAGATAAAGATGTTATAACTGAAAATGTCTCTATTTCAAAAAGACTGCAAAAAGCACAAGACACAAATCGTATTAAAAACAAATCTTTTCGTGAGTTTGCAAGGCTAGAAAATGCAGTTGGAGAGTATTCTAAACACCTTGTCAGGATATTTCAGGAGTCTCCCTTGCCAAAATTTAAAGAAATTAATGTTAAGTCTTCTAAGGGAACTGGGTTGATACAAATATCAGACACACACTTTAATGAGTTGGTTGATATGGAAAGCAATCAGTATGACTTTGAAATAGCTAGTAAGAGAATGAAAACATTTGTTCGCAAGGCAAAGCTATATCTTAACGCTCTGGGTGTAAAAAAAGTATTTATAGGTATTACTGGCGACTTAATGAACTCCGATAGAAGATTAGACGAGTTATTATCAATGGCATCTAATAGGGCTAACGCAACCTTTATAGGTGTAGAGATATTAAAACAAGCTATAGAAGACATAAGAAAAGACTTTCATGTTTCTATAGGGTGTGTTAGTGGTAACGAAAGTAGAGCCAATCAAGAACTAGGTTTTGTAGAAGCAGTAGCATCAGATAACTACGATAATACAATTTTTAATATTTTGTATTATATTTTTAAAGATAGAACCGATATAGAGTTTATACAAATGAAAAACTCATTAGAACTTGTTGTTGAGATAGAGGGTCATAATGTATTGTTAATACATGGACACTCGGTAAAAGGCAAGGTAGAGTCATCAGTAACTCAAATCAAAGGTAGGTACGCAGCACAAGGCGTGCAGCTAAACTATATTATATTTGGACACATACACTCTGCTAGGATTGGCGACACTTATGGTCGTAGCTCTAGCTTAGTAGGTGCTAACGCATACTCGGAGAAAGCTCTTAATTTAGAAAGTCGTGCCTCGCAAAATGTTTATGTTTTTTATAAGAACGGAAACAGAGATGGGTTAAAGATTGACTTACAACACTATGACGATAAAGGTTATGAAATAACTAAAGAACTAGAAGCTTATAACGCAAAGTCAGTCAGTAAGCTTTCGCAAGGGAAAGTTATATTTCAAGTTGTAAAGATATAGTGTTTGACCATTGCGAAAAGATTAATAGAACATGTGCGTTTTGTACCAAAGCTAATGAAAGGCATGAAAGATGGAAGAAGGGATTAGAAGAGGTTTATTATTGTGGACTTGCTACATCTATCAACAGAATAGATTGGATGAAAAAATGCCCTTTGCCAGAAATTAAGAAAAGAAGTAAACTAAGTAGCAAAAAAATGGGATTATAATTAGGGGTGGAGTAATTTATAAACAAACAAAATTAAGAAAGGAATACTTAGCCCTATTAAAATTGTTTGCAAATAGAACACGGTTGGCTACTACGCTCCCCCCTATAAGATTTTTAACAAAGAAAAGGAAATACGATGTCAGATAAAAAAAAGAAATTCGAACCAAATGAACAAACTGGATTTATATTTAAAAACAATTTTAAAAAAGAGGGAAGCAATCAACCAGATTTTACTGGTTCTTGTAAAATAGAGGGTAACTTATATAATGTAAGTCTTTGGAAGAAATTGACCAAGAAAGGCGACCCAATGTTAAGTTTGTCATTCTCTCCGCCAGAAAAAGAAATTAAGAGTACAAAACACGCAGCTAAGCCCGGTCAACCA
>JGI24006J15134_10000766_pt1 | contig 19211 bp, 17 predicted proteins | sample LinPmetageLP53_FD_15134 | JGI IMG/M metagenome (IMG submission 15134)
CCAGCTCAGAGTCCCGCAGGCTCTCGTTCCAGCCAGCAGTAAACCCGGAGGCGGCAGCACCCCCGGCTGATAATGTGTCCAGAAGAAATCCTCCTGCAGAGCCAAGCACATCACTAACAAGAGACTTGCCCTCGCCTAAGAAATCCGTGATGGGTTCTGCCCCGGCTTGAAGCGACGTAAGCATAGAGTTGAACTTGGCTTTTACTTCTTCGGTGACACCGGGAGCATCATCCATCTCTTCTGCGTGAGCTGACATGAAAGCGGCCAACTGTTCCTTGGGTACGCCACCTGTTCTTGCTAGTTTCTCTTGGGCCTGAAAGGGAGTAAGTGTAAAGGGGACCCCCTCTTTCTTGGCCTTTATTTGCTTTTCAGTTCCAAGAGTTTCGTCGTCAATAAATGCACCCTTCTTAGATGCTTTTTCTAAACCAGCTTGCCCAGATCGTATCTGTTGTTTTCTAATGGTTTTGTATTGAGCGATTTTTAATTTGGCCAAATTGCGAATAACGCCTTTTCTCTCCTTGGGCGATGAGTACTGGCGGTCGGCAATCTCTTCCAAAGCTGAATCAATGGCTCTTCTTATAATTGACTCTTCGTCATCCAAGCCAATTTCAAGGTCTCTGTACTTTTCTGCTGTGTCAAACGCCCTGTCCCCATACTTTAAGCCAAGCACATCATAAGACTTATCAAGCTGGTTTTCCGCAAGAGATTGAGACGTTTCAAATGGAACATCTATTGGATATATTTTGTCTGCCTTAGCCACTTATAGGCCTTCTGCTTACTTGACTCGAAAGCTCATCAAATACATCTTGTCCGTCAGGGTCGTCAGAGAAGTTTGTGGGGGTGGGTTGCGGGTTGCTTACTGCCCGAGGAGAAGGAATGCCCCCCGTGTTAACCAGTCCTGGATTGTGTTCTAAATTATAGTTAGCCTGAAGCTGTTTAAAATTTCGCATAGCGTCCAGGTTAGCCTTCTCCGCTTNCTCNATAGCTAGTTGCGCTGCAACCTTCTCTNCTGTTGGTGTTCGGCGATTATCCATCAGTGTTTTGAGCTTCTTGTTGGCAGCGGCAAGGCGCTTATTCGTTGCGTCCACAGTCCTGTACGAATTGCTCAAGGCTATTTTCTGAGCATCAAGGCTTTCTTTTTGCGTTCTTTTTTGTGCCCTATCTGAGCTACGGCCAGACTCAACCAGACCACGATGCTTCATCATCTCATTGTGCTGTGCTTGTCTCTGGGCCCTGTCCTGCCCTCTTCCATATTCGCTAACAAGGGAGCGTTTCATTGCAGCTTGGTCTTGCTGTTGTCTTCGCTCCATTAAGCCAGCTTGCTCTATGCGCTCTTGCATAAGCTGCGCCCTTTGCTTGAGAGCCATCTCCTGCTTTTCGCGTTCGTGTTTTTGTTTTTGGTCTTGGGTCCGAAGGATATAATCCTGGGTGTCCCGCATGTTCTTATCGCGGCGCATCAGGTCTTCTCGCTGCTTTAATGAGCGACGCTCAGAGTCCTGCCGCTCTTGTGAAAGCATAGCAAGATACAAGCTATTTGCTAGCGGTATGCTTTGAATTGCCATGACTATAACTCTCCTAAATTGCCGCCGGGCAGGTTGCTTCGGCGCACAAGTTCCGCCATGTCAGGATTCTGGTCTTCGAGAAAATTACCAAGACCGTACGCTCTGCTTCCCTGATTCAAGGCTGCTGCCTGATTAGAAAACGCCCCGCCAGACAAAGTGCTTCCTCTCCCTGCAAGGTTTCCAATAGCCGGGTCTCCGCCCATCTGCAGTTGGAAGTCATTAGTCATACTGTCAAAAGACTTTTGTCGTCTGTCCAGGTCTTGAGTGAACCCAGGGTTGGGTGTTGTTCTGGATGCGCCGCCGTACCCCATTGACTTGCCTACGCTCATTGCTGCCTTGGCCGCCATGGATGGGTCAAGCCCTGCAAGCTGAGCACCGAAGTCAAACGGGTTACCACCCTTTGCTGCAGCCATTCCCATTCCGAGACCGGCGCCAGCAATGCCGCCAATAGCCGCACCCATTGGGCCAAACATTGAACCAACACTTGTTCCGAGCATTGCAATGTTGGACCACACGCTGTTGGCCTTCTTGCGTTCTCGCTCTTGAATCGCCTGCTGCCGGTTCTTGTCAAACTGGGCCTGCTTGCGAAGAACGTCGCCATACTTTCGCCGCGCAGTGATCATGTCTTGATACTTGCCTACTGACTTGCGGGTCTTTTCTTTTCGGGCTGTTCGTCGAGAATCAATAACATTTGCATAATGTTTTCGAGCGGCCTCTACTTTGTCACCTTGTCTATTTGCTTTGTATGGCACTTGTTATCTCCCCGGATCAAGCAGGCCTGATTGCTGCAGTTCCGCTAAAATTTCATTTGCAAAATCGGTACTTCCCCACGCCCCTGAGCTTCCTGACTGGTCCACTGAGTACAGGCTTCTGTTTACTATCTCTCGAAAAAGACCAGGCTGACTCATGACCCACATATACAGCTTGTCTGGGTCATCATTAACGTTCGTGTTGCCATAGTTATCGTCGTAATACTCTTGCCCATGAACTCCCATTAAGTCGGCTAGGCCGCCAAGACTATTTGAATCACTCCCAAGGTTGCCTAGGCTTAACTCCGCATTGTTCCAGCCTGCAGCGTCAGCCATGTTATTAACAAGGTCTTTAAGCTGGTCGCCCCTTACAGTGTTCCCGTTTTCGTCGGAGTAGGTGGTGTCATCCCAAAAAACCTCGTCCGCCATCTGCTCGTAAGCGTCTTCCCATCTATAGCTTTCATCATCCAGGGCGTCGACCATTTGCGATACGGCGTCCTCAAAAGACATTTCCCCATCGTACCATGACGCCATCGGGTTAGAAGATAAATTATTGTCCCGCATGTACTGTTCGCGTTGATCAGGGGGCAATGCCGCCATGGCTTGCGCGTGTTCTTCTGATATTCCGTAATCGTCATTGTTCATTACAGAGTCATCGTCAGAGTAGCTAATGCTGGAAGAGTAGCCCTGCATGCTGTTGTCCAGCGGAGGAGCGCTGTCAGGGTAAACTTCTTCCCATGTCTGCCCTTCGCTGTTTCTAAGGCCGTTTGGAGTTGGTCGCCAACCCTCTCTGTATAGGGCTTGAGCAGATGCATCGTTTGGATCAAACTCTTCGCCCGTCCCCTCGCTTTGCCCTGTGCCTGCGTTTCCAGGAAGGTCTACGCCGCCACCACCACCTGTGCCGCCTGTACCTGTGCCGCCTGTACCTGTGCCGCCTGTACCTGTGCCGCCTGTACCTGTGCTGCCTGTGCTTTGGCCCTGATTCTCTGTAACCCAGTCATTAGAAGCTGCGCCACCTTCCCCTGCCCCCATCGGCATGCCGTCCATAGATTCGATTGACTTGATATCTAGATCATGAGCCTTGTCTTCATCAGACATCTGCTCCGCAAAGGCTCTTCCTCTTTCGGACTCATTGAGACTTGATACCTTATCCAGCCAGCCAAGCTGAGCTTCTCGCATCTTGCCTCGAATTGCCCGGTCTGCTTCTTCCATTGCAGCTGCGCCCATGGCAGAGGTGGTTGCCATTGCCCCACCAAAACCGCCACCAACAGAGCGACCAGCTAAGGCATTCATTTCTGCCTGTCGTCTTTGCTGCTCAGATATTCCCTTGATTATAAGACCCTGGGATTCTCCGCGCTCGGCTTCAAGGTCAGACATATACTGATCAAACATGGCCCGCTCTTCAGCTAACCTGTCAAAGTACTCGCTATCTTCGCCAGCGCCTTGGGTGCCTGTATCCTGGCTGCCAATTAATCCGCTTTGACCAAACCCGCCCCCGCCAAAGTTTCTATACTCACCGGTTTCAGCATTTCTTATTTCGTCATGCATTGCGCCCTTGCCCTGGCCAAGCAAGCGAAAGTCTTCCATTCCGGGGGCCACTTCAGGCGCTCCGCCGGTACCTGCGGCAAATTCGCCACCACCCCCAGAAGGGGCATTACCCATGAGGCCACTATAGCCCCCGCTCGATCCGCCAAGAAAACCTGAAGGGCCATCAGTAGAGTATGCGTTAACGCCAGCAACCTGATTAGGGTCGCTTGAGTTAGTTGCCGGCGCCCCCATTGCCCCCGAGTTTGCCAAGGTCTGAATACTTGCTGGCATCGTACGCGGGGTGCTTATATCTTTTGCGTTTGGAGCATCAGACTGGCTGCTTTGACTTGTTGGGGGAGAATCAAGCCCCTGAACCGGCATACCCGGAACTCCGGGACGCGCTCGGTTTAAAGCAGCCGTACCCTGTCTTGATGAGCTTTGGCCGGCATTCTTTGCGTTCGGAGCAGCAGACATAGGGCTTTGATTAGCCGCCTGCTGTCCGTTGTTTCGCTTGCGCTTTCGAGATTGCGCCATGCCTTGATAATCTGCTGCAGAAAATTCCATGTCTTATCCCTTAAGCCTGGATGTCCCGTTCGAGTAATAATGAAACCTTAAGATAACTTGGAGATGCCGGGGTGTCCGTGTCATCCATTGCATTAGCATCTGGGTTTGTTACGACCAGCGCAAAGAACCGAGACAGCGCACTGTCAAAAGCAATCGTTGCAGAATCCACCGTGCATTGCTTTGAGTTGGTAACGGTTGCGGAGCCCTTTGTTAAAACCTGTGCTCCAATGACAGTAGCGACAGCCGCATAGTTTCCATTTGCATCGTACTGAGCCCACACGACATCAAAGGTGCCTGTGCCGCCGCCAACATCCGTGCATACCCATGACGCATTAAGAAGAGTCCATGAGCCCTGAGTACCACTTAAGCCAGGCAAGGGAACCATGTCCCTGAACTGGTCATCGGTATCGAGCCCTGTTCCATCGCCGCGAGATTCAAGGGTCACAACCGTGTACTCTTTAGATGCCGCTAGTTTACTAACCGCGATTGCTGCACCAGTCTTAATATCAGTGTTGTCTATTCCTGCATTAAACTTGTTGGTAATTGTCGTAAAGTTACCTTCAAGCTCTGATTTGGTAATCGTGCTAGATAAAGATGTTGTTAGCGAAATCGTCATATCATTCCTCTTAAATCACGTCAGCGCCAACGCTAGACAAGTAAACAACCCATGGGAAAAACTTAGCATAACTTTTGGTTAACGACGACTTAGAAACAACTCCAGGTAAAACATTGTGTGTTCCGTCAAGAACTACGTGGTTTACCGGGATAACTCGGTGGTTGCTGTTTGCGTCGGACACTAAGCCCACACTGTTGTTTGAAACGTAGGCTCCCATAAAGTAAAAAACATCAGGCAAAAGAGTAACAGTTTCAGAAAGAATTTTATCTTTTACCCCCGTAGAAGCTCCAGAAAACAAAGCTTCTGATGACGGAACCTTGGCAAAAAACTTACCCTGAGGCCTATCGGAGATGTATTGGTATATTGCAACCCGCACAAGACTGGACGCCGATGCCGTTGTTACACGTATTCGGGCTGACGTTGCCTTCAGGGCCCTGGTTAGACGCGGCAAGGGGAACAGCCTAAAGTCTTGGGTGTAGCCTGTTGAAGCGGCAGTGTCGCCCCCCAACATGTTCATGGGCATAATAAGCCATTCATCTTCTCTGGGTATATCCCGAGATCGACGGTCAAAAGACTCGGCTTGGGCTATTCCTGAATCGGGGCCCACCCTGTATCCTCTTCCGAACGGCAGCTCAGGCATGGCTATCTCCTAGCCTGACCAGAAAATGCAACATCGATACCTGCAATAGTCATTGGGGTATTGTACGTAGAGTTTGAAACTTTCACCTGAAACCAATCGGCCTGTTTTCTAAATGCCACCCGGCGGGCTCTTCGTCTTTCTGCGACATACTTATCTGTTCCGCTTACCGCAGTCCCGTAGGTAGCTTCTGACGATTCCGTCATGACAACAGAACCAGAGTCGGCGCCAGCATCATCGTCATTAGCAATGGCTTCAACCGTAATGGTTCCCATTTTGTTGTTGCCTAAAACCTCTATTTGCCGAAGTGTTCTTCTGACGTTTGTATTTTCGCCCAGCCTCTGGCTAACAACATGGCTTTGTATTGTGGCGCCGTGGTCATGATTTCCCGTGTCCATTCTAAACACGGACTGAAAGCTGTCCATAAAATAGAGAACCTCATCATCAAAACCATCTTCATCAACAAGCCAGTACTGGGCCGGGATGTCCCATTCCCACCAAGCGTCGTTTTTGTAGTCGTAAACCAGGGTCTTGTTATTGTAGAAGGAACCGTCAACAGCCACTGATAAAAGGTACAGACTCTTAGTCTTCCAGTGAGCAGAGCAAGCAATGTCTCGTCTTCCGGGGGTAATTGACTCGACAGTTTCATGAACTCTGTTTGATAACTTTTTAGCGTTTGGAGTTCCGTCATACGAATAAACGCCGTCTTCAGCCAAGAACAACAAATTGCCTCGAACCTGCTGAACGCTTGAGTTGCTTACGCAACCAACCCCCGACACGACCTTGATTGGGCTGTAGTGCTCTACAAGTGTTGCGGAGTTTGGCCCCGTGTTAACCATGTTCCAAATTGAATCACTCTTAAAAACAGTAACGTATTCCCCGTAGGCAGACATTCCCGTAATGACACTGTTGTCATCTTCCATCAAGGGCTCAGCAGAGAGCACGGGCCAGACAGTGTGAAAGGGGGCAGCAGCTGACCACCTTATTTCGTATGGCAAGTCTTCCATTCCGCAGCACCACAATCGTCCTTTAAAAAACGTAATGTATTTTGCTTTAGGAAACTCCTTAAGCTGAATAACCAGGCTTGTGTCGTAAGCTGCACCTTCGCCTACTGCAAAGTCTCTGTGTTCCACAACCGCTTCGGAAGCTCCGGTGTTAACGTGCAGTCTCCCAACCTTGTCGCCCGTTGCGACAAACGCTTCTTGGTACTGCGGAACAACTGCAATGGTTCCTCTCCTGTCGTCAAAGGGCAATCCGAGAGCAGGAGATGATTGAATGTTGTCGAGGGTTAAGGTTTCACCTGTGTGAATTGCTGCAGTATTTTTGGTTGAAAAATAAATATAGCGTTTAGTCGTTGGAAACTGGGCAACAAACAGTCCCCGTGTGGGGTCTTTTGCGGCAACAGAGGATGAGCCTGCATAGTCACCATGGTCTCTTTGAGTTGATGACCACGTGGTTCCACTTACGTTGTTTATTGTCACTGAAGAATCAAGCGCCACCGCCCCGGCATTAACCAGGGTAAACCGTATAAAGTACTTGGTTTGTCCAGACACGGTTGCCGTCCCCCAGTCATTGGGGGATGCAAAGTGAAAAACACTTGTTGCATTTGATAAATGATTTGTTGCGTTGTCGCCAATAAATCCGGTTCGCTCGTTAACCGAAATATATTTCCAGTCAGAATCCTGGGTGCTGTAGTACTCAGCCTTGTAGGTAATGGCGTTTGTGTTTGTTGCTGTTAGCTGAACAGCTATACCTAAAACTTTTGAAAGGTCGTTGTTTGTACCCAGGTCTGATATTTCATCAAAGCCCACATACCAGTAATCGCCCACTGCTTCGGAGTTAAGGCTAAGGGTTGAGCCTTCGGCTACCGCAGAATAACTTCCGCCCGCCGCCTTCCCAACAAAAACCTGGGATTGAGTGGTGACGCCAAGTCCGGTGACAACCATGGATGTTATGCCAGTATAGCCTGGCCGTTGTTCGATAACCCCTAAAGGAGCCCAGACATTAAGAGCCTCCGCGCACTCCTCTGGCCCAGCAAGATCTGGTTGCTGATTGATGCCCTTGTTACATTTGAGCACCAAGTGCTGATACTCTCGACGCCCCATTCACAGACTCCTTACGCACTAGGTGATGCCTCTGATGGCTTTCTTTTTCGAGTTCTTTTGCGTTTAATTTCTTCTGTAGATTTCTTAATAAGGTCAGCAGCAAAGTCTTCCTCTACGGGTTTAACTTCTTTTTGACCGTGAACAAATTCAAGAAACTGAGACTTAGTTGGAACCGAGTACTGTGGATCTACTAGTCGAAAGTAAATTCTTTTCGTAGTAAGGTATTTTTCTTCTTCAATGTGAGCAGAAATTTCTTCTGGCTTTCTGTGCCCGCGCTTCTTTGCCTCAGACACAACTGAAGATTCGCTTCGGCCAAGCTCTGCGCCTGGGTCCATGAGCTTTAAATAAGCCCGTAAATCATCCAGGCTCCAGTCATCAACGTTTTTTGGGTTGGGCTCAAACTCGGTTGGCGCACGAGACTTAATAGAGCAGCCGCGAATAGCTGCTTCTGAAATAGCATCTCGGTTTAACCACCATTTAGCTTGGTTTGCAGGAAGAGCCCGACGCTTAAACGGAGGAATCTCAATTCGTCTTTGTGGTAAGTTTAAGGCTTCAATTGCCCCGTCTTTAGCAATGTATGATTTCATTCCCATATCGAACTTATTCATCAACATCCGAGGTTCTCTTTTGGGGTTATCAATTTCAACCATTTGCCAGCGACGGTCTACAAATAACTTAGACAAAACTTTTTCAGGAGCATCAGGATTACCTGTAATGTTTGCAATCCAAATCAAACCATCATCTTCGTCCTCATAAACACCGCCAACGTCTTCCTCGACAATTGAAACAAGAGGACTTCTTGATTCAACAAACTTGTCAGCGACAGCTTGGATAAAATCCTGTTCTCGGTTTGATTCTAAAATAATTTGCTTGCCGTTAAACACAATGCTTTGAGGTACGCCTGTGTTGTTCTTTAGTGTTACTAGTGCCATTTGTTTTCAATCCCTTAGTAAATAAACTCAGCAGAATCTTCGCTGCTGCTGCGAATTACGGTTACAGTTCCGTGAGGTCTTCCTCTGCTAACATCTTTATAAAAATCCATGCGAAGCTCTTGACGCTCTGCAGCCCAAGACTGAGGAGCAACTTCATCCGCCCTGGTTCTTAAGTCAATTGCAGCTGAATAAAAAATAAGTTCGTGATGGTCTGGGGCTACCAGTTCTGGCTCGTCGTTGTCTGAAGACATTTCTTCTGGCTCAGCCATGTATTCAATGCGAAGAGTACGATTGTCGCTTGGGCCGCTAGATCCCCACTGCAAAGTGCTTCGGTCTTTCCAGTGAACGTCGCCCAAAAAACCACTATCATCAAACACCAGTGGATGCCCAGGATCGCTGTTTGTTACATCAATGATTCGAGCTATCTGATTTTTTCCAATACTAGAAGGAAGGGAAAGCGTGACTGCGCCCGACAGCCAAGTAATTTCCGTAACAGAGGAAAACCATTGGCGAATACCTTCTTGCCTAGCTTTTCGGTACTCTCGCGCATAAGCGCGATTGATAGCTTTCTTGATTTGCGCAGTTGTAAAGTCTTGGTCTGTCTGCGAACTGTTAAAGTTCAGCAGCTCAGCTACCTCATCTTGCAGAGTTTTGAAGTCCATTACGCATCCAATGGCGGAAGCTCAAAAGAATCTTCTACTTTCCCTTGCGCCTCAACCCGTTTTTCAAGGTTTACTACATCGCTACGCGCATGCTTGTCAGCCATTATAACCGAAGCAGCATCCGACTTCTGTGCGCTCTTTAAGAGATCTGCCGTTGCTTCGTGAGCTACGTCATCAATAGCCCCAGAAAGATCCCGGCCTTTTTCTCTTGCAGACTCGCGCATCCGTCTTTCAATAGGCGTTAACCAAAGCCGTACTGACTCCAAAAAACGACCAGACAATACATCATCCGTGCCCATCCCAAAGCTTTCATCAAGCGTTGCAATAAACATAGGGACACGGAACAAACTGTCCCAATCCCTGCGAGTGCTGCCATTCTTGCCAAAGATAGGGCCACGCTCTTTTTTAACCATGGTTGTTTGCCCGTCATCCCCGACAACAGGATCTACATCCCACCGAAGGCGGTAACTTACAGGGTCATCAACCGAACCCGTATCTTGCACATGATAGAGCTGAACCAGGGCAAAAGACCCTGGATTCAACTCATCATCATTTTGCCGTTGCCGACCCGCCCAAGCCAACCGCAGTTGTGGATGCAGCTGAGAAAGACGACGACACACCCAACCAGGAGGATGCATCAGACCGGGCTAACCGTACCAGGAGTGGTAATTCCACCACCTGCAGACTCTGCAAAAATGCAGTAAACTTTTACCGCAGAGCCGGTCAAACTTCCGCCAGCAACAGTATCAAGGACAATCGAGACCTTGTTGTTGGTGGTGTCTGTTGACGTCCACGACATATCTACAACGCTGCCATCCGTAGGACGAGTAGTTGTAGCATGAAGAACCATTAGAGGCGTAGCTCCAGAGGGCCCGCCGTGTGCAATGGACTCAGTTTTACCAGCTACGGGAGTGCTTAAGCTTAGCTCCGTAATGGTAAATGGAGTCATAGAAATATTTGCTTGTGTGCTAGTTAAAGCCATTTCGGCCTCCTATTACTGGTAACCAACGTCCCAGGAAGTAATTGTTACTGCTCCAGCTACATCTGATGCATGCAACATATAAACAAATGGGATAACCACTTCGCCATTGTCAAACGTAAAGGCTGCTGAAGCAGTCGGAGCTGCTCCATCAATTTGATACGTAACAACGCCAGCAGCGCTAACCAAAACTTTTAGAGTCTTAGTTGCTGCATCAGCCCAGTTGTCAGTGGTGTCAGTGGTTACAGTTGCAGCGGCATTTATAATTGTTTCTGTTTTAATGTCACCAGAAATAACGTTAAACGCAGCCATCTCATCATAATTATCAAGAGCTGCCTGATACGTTTCAGCTTTACGAAAACCAGCTGCAAGGTCATCGGTGCCACTGACATCGGGAATATTGATAGTGCATGCAAAGTAAAACGCAGGGTCTGTTCCCACGACAAACTGAACGCCCCCAGAGCCCGTTACAGGATCTGTCGAAAGTTCCATTCCATCATTATCTGTTTGGTCTTGCCCAATATTTAAACCGGTTGCGGTAACAGCCGGGATAAGAATTGTTTGAGTACCATTAACGTGATGATACAGCGTTTCGTTGTTGCTGAACTTCAGAATGTTTTCACTGCCTGTTGAACCAGCGGTTGCCCCGCCAATCCCCGCCAAGGTTCCAGTGATCCCCGAACCCGCGCTCGTAAAATCAATGTATTGTTTTTTTCGTCTAGCCATCTTCTAATCTCCTAAATTCGTACGCACAAAACGTAAAGCTCACCGGTGCCCGATGCACTTGACGCTGCAAGTTTTCCACCCTTGGACACTTCGTAATAAACATCATCAATCTCATCGGCTCGACCGATGTCTTTATCCCCAGCGCAAGCTGCAGTTGTCGCGATGGTATTGGAACCATCTGTAAGCGTTACAACGCCACAGGCACCGCCTGTTGCATTCGCCCACATATCAACAACACGCACCTTAAAGTCCAGGTTATCAACTAAGTTTGCTGATGAAGTAGTAACTGATAAATGTAAAACAAAGGGTGGTGTTCCAAGCTTGTTTCCCTTGCGAGCAAGGGGGCGACCCGAAATACCTCTGTTATCTGCCATAATAATCCTCCAGTCCAACCATAAAAAGGAGAGCTAAGCTCCCCTCTTCACATTAATATGCAGTTGCCTTGTTGTCGTTAAGGTCAGTAATCTTACCGCAAGTATGACGCTCTTTGATATACATCTCCGCAATTTCGATTGCAGTTGCAGTGTACATACCTGAAACATCAGACCGTTTAAAGATTGACCCGCCTTCACGGCGCCACCCAAGCTGCTTCTGAACTGCACGATAAATCTTGCTGAAGTCACAGAAGAACATGGTGTTATGCAGACAGTCGGTATCAACCATGATGTCAACGCGTCCCAGTGCAGACTGGAATGCGGCAACAGCTAAACCGCCAACCTTGCTTTCAGGAGTCAGACGAAGTTCACCTTCGTAAAGCTCCTCGACATTGATTGCTTGCCAGCTATCACAAAGAACAGTCAGGCCATCCGATGGACGCTCTGAGCCGCTTCGCTGCTGAATGCCTGCAAGCATTTGCCGAAACAATGATGGGGTCAGGTCACGCTTGGTTCCGCTGTTGCTAAGAACAGTGGACGAGTAGCGAGGAAAAGCTGCCACATCAATGTTCTGAAACGTTGATGCTGAGTCACCGATTAGCTTATCAAGACCTGTTACAGCGCGGTTAACGCAGCCGTTCCAGACCAAAACATCGCTATCCGCACTGGTTGCAGGAAGAGCCCCTGTAAAATTAACAAGAGAATTTCCATCTGCATTTAATGCGCTTTCAACATTTGAAACAACAACGTTGCCATCCTTGGATGTAAGAGCAGCGTTGAACATGTTGTATGTTCCGCCGTCCCAAAGCATTCGGGCGTCATCAACAGGGCAATCCGCTGCAGCTGAATGACCATTTGCAATAGTTGCTACGGTGCCTGTCCCATCTCGAAAGAAGAAACCGTTTTCAAATTTGAGGATGTTATTCATCAGTCCTTTGACTTCAGAGGTAACAACGTCTCGCGCTACGTTTGGAGACTTCGCTGCAGTTGCCATGGCACCGTCAGTAATCTGAACAGAGCCCACGGTAAACTTACGCGTAGCCTGATAGGTTTGGTAGTCTTGCTTATCAGCTACAGGGAAGGCTCCGCCATCCTCAACATAACCAATGGAAGTACTACGTGCTGTGTGAATCTTGCCCTCAATATGAGAACCAGTCCACTTGTCGTCTTGGCGAACCAATGAACGAGCTTTTGAAGTATGATTAAGGGTCTCAACTACACCGTCTAAAAAACGGGTAAACGTTAAGCCCACGTTTCCAATATTAACACCTGCCATAATTAACTCCTCTAGACCGCTGGCTCATTGGCCGCGATCCAGTCTATGTGGCTATCAAACCCTGCTTTGCGAAGCTGAGACAACGACGGCATTCCCATGCCCTTGGTCGCTTTTCGTCTGCCCCCCGCTGCGGGCCTTGGGACCGCTCGGCCTTTTCTAATTTTCTTGCCCGTTGTCTTTGAGCGAACAGCCATTCGGGCATTCGCATAAGAGTCCAGGTAAGTCTTAAGCCGTGCAGCCGCATCTTTGGGTTCTATCCCGTAAGCACCTGCCATTGCTAAAACCATCTCCTCCGCATCGTTGGAGAGTTTTTTAGCATCTTCTTTTTCAAAACCGTCAAGGAGTACTTGGTTTGTGACAACTTCAGTTTGATGATTGTAATAATCATACCGAGCTTTCCGCTCAGCTTCCTGTTGTTGTTTTTGCCGGCTCGCCCGGTCCTGTTGAATCTCTTGTCGCAGTGCGGCAATTTGTGATTCTGCCAATGAACTGCTTTTGGTATTCGCCTCTTTGAGGATGTCTACCTTGAGCTGCTCAAGTGGACTAAGGTTGCTGTACTCCTCTTTCTGCTTTTGTTGCGACAACATCTGAAGCTGCTGTTGCTGCATCTGCAGTTGCCGCGCAACAGCGTCATTGTTTCCAGTTTTAGCTTGTTGTTGCATCTGCTGTTGCATTGCCACAAGTTGCTGCTGGAAATACTGATTCTGCTGCTGGACGTGTTGTTCAAGTTGCTTGTTGCGATTCGCTAAAGATTGAATTCTCTTCTGAGCCCGTGGAGTTGAAGCCGTTGTTTCCTCTGGCTCTAGGTCCTCGCCCTCAAATGAAGAGCTATCAATGCCTGGCTCTTCGCTAAGCTCATCGCCTAACTCGTCCTCGACATCCGTTTCATTGTATCCTGCGGCTCCTCCAAGCTCATCACTCAGACCTTGAAATTCTGAGTAGTCATGAACTGCTGAATCATCAACCGCACCTTCCAGGGGAAGCCCCTCGTTAGTGCCTAGAGTATCCACGTCTCCCATTGAAACATCTGCCATTTTATTTCACTTTCTGCAAATTACGTTTGCTAAACGAACAGGTGCTCTCCACAAGTAACTACGGCGCTATCGGCGCGACTCGGATGCAACTTGTAAATTGCAGTACGATTAAACAGCTGGATACAGTTTGTGTCAACACATGTCGATTAAATGTGTGGGGGAGTTGCTGAATGTATACATGTAAACAAAAGTTTCACGTGAAACAGTGGCGCTTGGTGGGGTAATTTAGAATTTTCTATTCTATACCATTAGCCTTCGCGGTTAGCGGTAACCCTGGCGGTTTGCTCTGCCTGCCTGTCAGCCATGCCTACTTGCTCATTGGCTTCCTGCCCGATGCTGCCTGAGCGACCGGGCTCTTGAACTCTTCCTGGCCTATTCATGGTTCCGCCTGGAGCGCTTTGATCTGGACCGCCAACACCGGGTCCACCCATGCCGCCGCCCATGCCGCCGCCCATGCCCTCAACTTCACCAGGGGGCATGCCCTGAGAGGCCCACGCAGTGTAGAACATCCAGACCTGTCGAACCATTTCTTTTGATTCGTCGGACGCACGTCGGCCCGGCCCACGCAACCAACCCAAAAGCTCCTCGGCAAAGATAAACGGGTCATCCTCAACCGATGGGTAATGGGTTTCGCCATTCTCAATAAGGTAAGGAATACGGCTAGCTACAGCTCTTTCAGTAGATTCAGCATCGTAACCAGACTGCGGAAGTCTTAGCTTGGCGTGACGCATAAACGCCTTCATGTCCGGCTGACCTGTTTGCATGTCCATGAATACGCCGGCATTCAAAAGGTCCATTGCCTGAGTCATCCGAACCGCTGGGTTTCGGCTTAACCCGTCTTCCTGCTCAAGCTGGATATCAAAACCGGGGGACAAATGTATGGCGTCAAATGAGTAGGTTTGCATCCCATCCGGTCCAATGACGGTAAACTTTCTGTCTGGGTGGTAATACGCCTGGACCAGCATAAGGGCCGCCCGGTGCATCTCCTTCCACTCGGAGTTATTGCGCATGATGATGGGGCCAACCTGTTGGTCCGCTTCTGCTTCGATAATCGCCATGGCCCGACCGTTGGGGTCGCTCATGGTAATGCCGGCCTCCTGGTCTGTGACTGCTGCTTGCTGACGGATATCTGCGGCTAATTGCGCATTGCGTCGAAAGACGTCCTGGGGAACCGGCGGCGGTGTTTCAAAATAGTTTCGCCCGGCTGCCGCGTTATAGGTGACAACCTGCGCCGAAGTAGCCGTTAGCTCATCAGCGGTAATTCTTGAACCAATAGCTTTAAAGAACTTTGGTTTCAGCAGAAGCTCTATGTGTTCCCGTATCTGAGTTTCAACTTGATTGATTTCTCTCTGACGGTGCCATGACTGGGCCAGGAAGGGCTCGCCCCAAAACTCGCCATCGTTTTTATCGAACATAAAGTGGAAGATAGGGAACCGGTTAAACATATAATAAGGTGACTCCATCTCCCTTACCACGTTGTCGTTGACCATAAACAGGCAGCGACCCTTTGGGTACTGCGGGGTTTTCTTTTCGTAAAACTCATAGATGTAGCAATGGTCATCTAGGCTTTCCGAATTTCCGTAAGTGTCCGTGCTGTTGTATCTGGCTTGGGCCGTGTGATCAGACTGAATGTTTCCTTCGCTTTTGATAATGTTTCCAAACTCAGGAAACCTTGCTCTCGCCTCTGCTACTGGCACAACTTCTCGAAGACAGACAGTCTGGGCAAACTCAAGAGACTCCGCGCCGGGATCGATAAACACGTCACGAGGGTCACGAACTCGTATCTTAATGTCCCCTTCATTTGCAGGGATAAGAGGCGGAGTGGGTGCGTCAATAGGCAGTGGGCCCATTTGCATCTCTTCAGGGTCTGGAAGTGACACCGGATGGGGAACAACCCCGGATGCTGCATCCTGCATTTGAGAAGACGCCATGGCGGCCTCTCGCTCAGCCATCATGTCGGCTTCGGCTTCCTTCTGGGCTGCGCACTGAGGGCACTCTTCATCTACGGAGTCATGAGTGTATTCGTAGTAATCGCAAATCTCACAGTAAGAGATGTCTTCGCCCGCTGCATAATCCCACGAAACCTGCATAAAAGAGTTGCCGGCCCACGGAAGTTTGTTGTTTACGTCCAGGTATTTAACGTCGAGGTTTTCTTTTCGCCTCAAGTACTGGAGAAATCCAGATGCTGCCCGTGCTCCGTGCTGCTCCTCAAAGTCTGACGTTGCAGGAAGAACGGTGCAAGTCGGTATAGTTCTGGTTAGCTTGCCGACAAGTGACCGGGCCGTTGGGCGCAGGACATTGTTAACGCTGCGCAGGCGCTTGGAGTCTTCAGATGTTAGGCGAACAATTTCACCAGTATCTTTATGGCGAACCACTAACTGGTCACCCTTCAGGTAAAGACGGTACAGCTCCCAGTCGCGCTCGTAGTATTGCTTTGAGTCATGGGACTGAGTGAACCATTCCTTTAGTCGAGCGGAAAGCTCCTTGTCTTCCTCTGTCTGGTCGTATCTTTCGGACTTAGTGTAGCCGTCGATAAGACCGGCAAAATCTACACTCTTATCTTCTTCAGGCATTTTACGCTCACTTGTTTAATTCGTGTGTGACATCCATAAAACGCATAGACATACTACTCAACTGTTCTTGTCGTTTACGTAACCGCTCCCGCATCATCTGCCCGGCTTCCTCGGGGTTCATTTGAGCTTGGGGATTCTGACCCATTTCTGGTCCCATTTCACCCATGGGCATTTGGCCTGGCATTTCCGGCGGTCCTGGAATCTGGCCCATTTCTGGTCCCATTTCCGCCTCGTACATTTCACCATCGGTTAACGGGTTATTTACTGGCTCGTTAAGAACATCATCTTCATACATGTCCTCTGGCTCAAGGGCCCCGTAAGGGCTGCCGTTCTGGTATCCTGCGGGTTGTCCAATTGAATCTCGGTATGGCATTAGAATGGTCCTCCAACCCTTGTGGGGCCTAGCAGTTTCTGAAGCAGGGCATCTCTTTCTGCCTTTTCTTGTTTCGTTATCTGGTATGGCGGAAGAGGATCAAACCCAAGGGCAGGGTCATAGTTTGGATTGCGTATAGTTGGTATGCCAAGCTGGACATCGTACGCTGAGCCAAACCTCATGCTGGGCTGAACCGGCTCCCTGAACTCCATGCCTGCGTCTCTAATGCCCTGATCGTAAGAAGCCAAAGATGCTTCCTTCTGGGCTCTTCGCAAATTCTGCCTACCTCTTGAGCGCCCTGGGCGACGTCTCTTTCTTTTTTTCTGCCCCATTGAATCATTGGTGTCAGCATCTGAGGATTGATTGGCCAATATCTGACTTTGCATCTGAGACATTTGATTTGTCTCTTCGCTAAACAATCCAGAAGGAGCTGCATCAACGGCAGGGTCTCCATAAAAATTTGAAGGGTAACCCATCTGAACATCTGCCATGGCCGGCATTTCAACAGTGGGCTCACGGCTCATTGCCGGAGTGTAAAACCCTTCTGTTTCTGGTAGGTCTTCCCCGTAGGCTCGGTATTCATTTTCGTAACCCGCCTGAACATCTGCCATGGCCGGCATTTGCACACCGGTCGGAAACTTTTCAATGCCCATGGTTCTAAGCGTAGGATAATCATTGACGCTGCCTTGGTCGCGAAGAATATCCCATTGCTGCTGATAGGGAACCCCTGACGTTTCTGCGTTTGCAAATCGAACACTTCCCCCAATGTCTGTAATATCCTGCTCGTTTTGCGCCGCCTCGCGAGCCGCGTCGTCACCCATTACAACCTGGTCCAGTCTTGGCATTCCAACAGTGGGCTCACGACTCATTGCAGCCAAGCCGGGGCTTTCTTCGGTCTCTAAGGGGTTTTCACCGTAAGATCTGTAATCATTTTCATACCCCATCTGAACATCTGCCATTGAGGGCATTCCAACAGTAGGCGGCTGGCGACTCATTGCAGGAGTATCGAAGTATCCTTCGGTGTCTGGTAGGTCTTCCCCGTAGGCTCGGTACTCATTCTCGTAGCCCATCTGAACATCTGCCATTGCGGGCATTTTCATCCCCTGTACTGCGGCATTCTCTGCGGCTGAGTTGGGGGTTCTTCCGGCCTGCATCTGGCCCATGGACCCGGGCATTGTAAGAAAAGGGCTGTCGGCAGCGTACATGCCCTCGGCATCCATGCCCGAGAAATACTCGGCATCTGAAACACCGCCACCTCCGCCCTCTAGGTAAGCTGTTGCCTGAACAGCTTCTTCCCAGTTACTAGGCTGCATGCCTTTCGATTTACCTTCGCCGTTATACCACTTGTCATACTCGGTCATTGACCCGCCGAAACGAGCAAGAACCGCTTCAAATGCTTGCTTATTAATCTCTCGTTTTTTTGTTGAGGCCGCATGCATGGCTCGCCCGACTACATCGTTTTTGTCCGGCTCAACGTTTCCGCCATAGATGCTTCTAAGCTTCTCAGCTGTCTGGTTTCCGTAGAGAGGGTTAACCACCCCGTCAGCAAACATCTGGCTTCTGAACTCTTCTGCGTTATCGTAGTTCTCTGGCTTGTGGTGGTCCATCCAGTTTTTCTGGGCAAGCGCCGTCCCTCTTGCGATCATGTCTTCCATGCCGCCCATTGCCAAGGCTTCCATTGAGCCAACCTCATTGTAGCCAGGAGCATCGGGGTACAATCCAAAGTTTGACAATTCACTTCGGCGATCATCTCTTTGACCCGCCGCATCTTCTTTGTGGGCGTCCTCCCACAAGTGTGCAAGATTAGGCTTGGGTTTCTCTTGCCCCATGCTTACTGCCAAGTCTCCCATCTCAACCGCTACGTCATGACCTGGATACACTCCAAAGTTGGACATATCGCTTCGCATTTCATCTCGCCGAACAGCAGCCTCTTCATCAAAGCTGGCTGCATCTACACTTCTTCCGGTCTCCACCGCTGCCATCTGAGCATCAAGCGCCTCCATGTCAATGGGGCCAGCGAGGGATTGCTCTGGGTCAACATAGACGTCATCGCGTGGGCCTCCAAAATCCAGGGGGCCTTCTACGTCACTTCGGTAGATAGGTTGATCTATCGGATACTCGTCATAGCTTGGAGCCAGGCCAAATGCGCCAGAGCCCATCGTCCGCTCTTCAAATGGGTCATAGCCGCCAGGGCCACCGCTCGCAAACTGCTGTTGCTGCTGAGCCAATTTTCGGTTGCGATTAAACCGGTCAATAAGCCGCTGCCTCATTTCGCTGTATTCCATAACAAACTCCTATACGATGTCGTAATCTCGTAGGTTTATTTCCCGGCCATCCGTGGTCGTAACAAACTGAGGCTCTGGCTCCTGCTCGGCATCGTCGGTTGCCTTCATTGCATCCTTAAGCATTTCAATGCGAACGTCACTCTCTTTTTCCATGACCTTGGCTTCCACCCGCTCTTGCAGTGTCTGAGCTTTTAGATTGTCGATGGTCTGGCCGAGAAGCTCAACATAATCTTTCTT
>JGI24006J15134_10000769_pt1 | contig 19181 bp, 20 predicted proteins | sample LinPmetageLP53_FD_15134 | JGI IMG/M metagenome (IMG submission 15134)
CGTTCTATCGGGCTACTTGACGATGATGCTGCCAGAGATATTATAGAGATGAGAAGTTTGCTAGAGGCATGGCGTGACACACGTAAGTCTGTCTGGTCAACTGTAGTTAAAGTAACCACTGTCGCACTGCTGACATTTATTGCAGGTGCAGTGTGGATGACAATGGGTAAATAAGGAATAGATTATGGCAGAGATATCTCAAAATCCAGACGATGTAAGTTATGATGCTTTTGAAGCTATAGGTGCTGCCGCACCTGCGCCAGCTAATGATAGCTCAAGTAGCTCATCACCTTCAGGTCAGTCTACTTTAGATAAAATGAATGCGTCTTCTAAAAGACGTAAGAAAAGGCGTAAGAAAAGAAAAGCTAGAGAAGCAGCAGCCGCTGCAGCAGCAGCAGCAGAGGCGGCAGCAGCCGCTGACACAGAAGAAGAGATTACAGAAGAAGAGATTACAGAAGAAGAGATTGCAGAAGAAACAGCAGCAGCAAACTTAGCTGATGCAGTATACCTCTCTAGTGTTACTGGTGTTGCAACAGAGACTCTTAACGAGTTAAAGGTAGCTGCAGGTTTAAGTGAAGATGCACCTTTAAACTCTCCTGGAACAGGAGAAGCAGGAGAAATAGATAGTGTTCAAGCTTTACTTGAGGAATACGGATATCAAGTAGGAGACCAAGAAACATTTTATATTAATTCTACTTTAGGTGGTCCTAGAGATGCAGGAGCAGCCGCTTATCTTAACGCTTATGAAGTCGCTAAAGACTACGGATATTTAGAAAGTACTTCTGATAATTTACAATCATTCGCAGGTCAGATCAATGAAGAAACTGGTGAAGAACACAGGTTTATGGTTAACGATAACCTTGCTAACCAAGTTCTTATTCAAAACCTTTTAAAAGATTCAGGTAAAGAAAGTATAGCTTTAAAACCAGTAGGTGACTTTGACGGTATCTACGATAAAAAATATTTAGATCAAGAAAAGGTTTTAAATCAACAATATCAAGTTAATGCTACTGGTGATTTGTACAACTCTCTACAGTGGGCTGAGATCTTAAAGAAGTTAAAAATAAAAGAAAATGACGATGATCTTCCAGGTGTTAGTTCATCTCTTAATCCAACTGCTCCAGTAGATATTGCTCAAGATCCTACAGCAAACACAGGACAGACTGGTAGCTTCTTTACTCCAAACACTACTGGTTACATCTCAACACCACTATCAGGAACAAGCAATGTAGGAACTTCAACTCCTGCTATGACAGGTGTAACTCAACAACAAATACCTACGTTTCAACAAGGACTAGAAAACCAAGAAGATAGTTTTATTGCTAGATCAAACCAACAACAAAATTTATATCAACCTCAAACTCCACAAGAGCAGTTTAATCAAGGGCAAGCTCCTGCTTTTGAAATGAGGTTATACAGAAATAGTTTTGGTATGACTATGTATGTTCAACATATTAACGGTAAACCAACTCAACCTATTCCTGCAGGGTATTACCTAGTTCCTAAGACTGCTACTACACAGACTGCACAACCTCCACAACAACAGCAAGGTCAGACACAAGGACAAGTCCAAGGCCAGTACCAAGGTGGTATGATCCAGAGTTATTTTCCAGGTGGTCTTGTTGTTCAGGATGGTACACAGTTTAAAATACAGTATCCTGATGGTAAATTCTCACAGTTATTTGCAACACTAGCAGAAGCTAACGCAGCCAGAGATGCAACAGACATGAACCAGATGAAGGCAAATGCAGAAGCTAACGCAGCAAACGTAGATAACAGCCCTGCTGTTGATAATATACCTATAAATTTACCTCCACAGACAGCAGACTTAAATCAGAGTGGTATAAATACTCAGCAAGAAATCACTAAAGAAGACTTAGGGCAGTTTCAAAGAAACCTTACTGCTCAAGCTTATGGAGCACCTCAAGGTGCAGTGGCTGCAGCACCGACATCCTACATAGATCCTAACACTTACGGATCTGTGATAGAGGCTACTGCAGGTCAGTCACTAGGCGTAGCTCCTATTGTACGCAGAGATGAAATAGCTCAGATGGGTACTGGCGTAGTAGCTGACGCACCCACAGAAAAAACAGCAAAAGACATTATCGCTAACAAAACACAGACTGGCATAACTTCAGCTACTGCAAAAATGAGTGCTGCCAATCTGGATAAACCTTCTAGTAGTATTGCTGCTCAACAACAAAATAGTTCTGGTGTTTCTGGGTTAGCAGGGGTAACGAGTTCTGCTATCAACGTTGCAAATGCTCCTACTCGTGAACTACGTACAGGTCCAAACGGAGAGATTGTTGTTGGTACTGGTGTTGACCAAGGAAAAGTATCAGCAACATTTGGAACTGGTGAAGTACAAGCCTCATCAGTTCAGGATGAACTAGCCTCTTTGATGCAACAGTTTGAAGGTGGTAACACACCTGCTTGGGCTGCAGGATCTATGAGAAGAGCTACAGCAGTCCTAGCAGAACGAGGTCTTGGTGCTTCATCTCTTGCAGGACAGGCTGTTGTACAGGCTGCTATGGAAGCCGCATTACCTATTGCTCAGATAGATGCAGGTAACAAACAACAAATGGCTTTGTTTAAAGCTGAACAACGTGCCAAGTTTTTGGGTATCGAGTTTGATCAAACTTTCCAAGCTAAAGTAAAAAATGCTACTACCGTATCTGAGATTGCTAACATGCAGTTCAGTGCAGATCAGCAGGTAGCCTTAGAAAATTCTAGAGCTGCAAACACCATGCAACTTCAGAACTTGTCTAACAGGCAAGCAGTAGTTATGGCTGAAGCTGCTGCCCTATCTCAGCTTGACATATCTAACCTTAACAACAGACAGCAAGCACAGGTACAAAACGCTCAGAACTTTTTACAAGTTGACATGGGTAACCTGGCTAATGATCAACAGACAGCTTTGTTTAAACAGCAATCACTAATTAATTCAATACTGTCTGATAGTGCCGCTGAGAACGCAGTCAATCAGTTCAATGCTACATCTGAGAACCAATCAACTCAGTTCTTTTCTAACCTCAAAGCTTCAGTCAATCAGTTTAATGCTGCCCAACTCAACGCAATGCAACAGTTTAACGCTGACGAAGTAAACACGTTGTTAGAATTTAATGCTGAGTTGCAAGATGTAAGAGAAAGATTCAATGCTCAGAACTACCTTGTTGTAGCACAAGCTAATGCTCAGTGGAGACAGAACATTGCAACCATAAACTCTTCTGCTGCAAACGAGTCTAACATGGCTTATGCTCAGAACGTAAATGGGTTGACTATGAGGGCGTTAGATGAGATATGGATGAGAGAAAGAGATATTCTTTCTATGGCCTTTCAAATCTCAGAGAACAACGCTCAAAGATCTAATGCTGTTGTCCTTGAAAAGTTACAGATAGAAGGTGTTAAAGAAGCAGCAGAGTTAAAAGCTGATATACAAGCAGCATCAAACTCAGGTAATTTTTTAAAAGAAGTATTTAAAAGTATAGTAGGGATAGGATAATGAGTTTACGTCCAGATCAAGAAAGACCAGCATCCTCAATACATGCTCAACGTATAGCAGATTGGAAAGGAGAAACTCAAGCTAAAGCTGTTGAGAATAACCAACAAGCTCTTATGGGTAGGCAAGAGACTAAAGCAAAAATGCAAGAAGCTATGAGGGGTGTAGAAAACTCTTTAAAGAAAAGTTCTTCTGTTGACGATTCTAAAATGGACAAATCTATGTCTGAGTTTTACGGAACTTGGGATGACATTCTTGAGAAAGAGTTTGATTACAGTGACATGGACGAAGACTACGGAGAAGAGAGTATACCTAATAGACCTGTAGGTTCTGAATACTTTACAGACTCAGACTTAGTTGACTTTTCAGATACTATAAAAGAGTTAAAAGAAAACGAGAAGTTCTCTACTAAGTTAGCAGCATTATCAGAAAAATATGGTATATCTGAACGTGAAATACTTATGGTTGGTGCTAAAGAAAGTAGTCTTATGACCAACCCTGCAGCAAAGAACATGTTTCAAATATTAGCTACACCTGCTAAAGAAGCAGGAATTGATCTCAAGAAATTAAACAATTCTAATAATCCAGTGGATCAGTTAAACGCTCTAGAAAAATATTTAGATCGATGGAATTACGCAGAGTATAACGGATCAGTTCCTTTAGGTCTGTTGATTGCTGCACCTTCAGCAAGAGATAAAGACAAAGATTTTGTAGTATATAAAGAGGGAAGTAAAGCACTAGAAGGAAACCCTAAGTGGGCAGGTGAAGATGGAAATGCTACAGTAGAAAGTATTACTAAATTTTATAGAGGTGACGCATAATGTCTGAAGTATTCAACAGACCTATTCCAGGGCAATCCCTAACAGATGAACCCAAGAACTATCCTTGGGAAAGACCCCCAGAAATAACAGAACCTAACGAGGTAGTGAGATATCACCTTGATAGGATCTCTGATCCAGAGGTAATAGATAATATCTTCTACGCTCTTGATATGGGTATACCAGTAAAGGTTCTCACTGATTCAATGATGACAGGTGCAGTAGGAAAAGGTGTTCACGATATTGACAAAAGTTTGTTAGTTGAACGTATAGTCCGTAAGGCAGTAATGAAAATGGCTGACGCTGCAGGTGTAGAATACAAAGAAACTTTTGCTAAAGAAGAATTATCAGCAACAGAAAAAGCTGCTATGCTAGTAAGGGCTGTTGACAAAACTCCTGAAGAAGAACGTGATAAAGGTTTTGAACTTTTAAAAGAGATAAGTGAAACAGCAACATCAGAAGCAGAACCTGACGAAGAGTCTGACATGATAGATGATGATGTTGTTGTTGAAGATAAACCTAAAGGTTTGATGGCGAGGTAGTAAGATGGGTTTTTTTGGTAGGGTTACTGCAGGTGCTTTCCTTGGCGGTCTAGCTGAGGACATGAAAGAAAACAGACAATACACAAAAGAGAAAAAAGATAATATAAAAGAGTATCTTACTCAACGTGGCATTGAACGTAGACAAGAAGTAAATAAGTTTCGTGACTTGCTTGACAGGTCTGTAGATTATTTACAATCTAAAGATTTAGATAACAGATCTATTAATGCTTTGCTTACCGACAATCCAAGAGAAGTTCTTAGGCTTGCTAAAGCTGCACAAGCAGCAGAAGAAGAGGGTAGGCTTTCAAGCAATATTCTTAAACAAGCTGTTGAGGTTGCTTCAGACTTTCAAGGGGGTGATCTAACTCCGTCAGAGTTAATTAAGAAAGCTACTCCTTACTTTGAAAAAGGAGATATGGGTGAAAGACCAGAGCAGGTTGAGCAGAACTTACTACAAAAAATGTTTGGTGAGAAATCATCACAAGATATTATGTATGATGCCTACGGTGAAAGTATCTTTGGTGACGTAACTGGTGCTGATGTTTTTGCTAGTATGTCTGCTTCACCTATAAGAGGAAGAAAGAAAGACTCAACAACTAAAGTAGATCTTGGAGTCCTGTCGGATGATGCAGGGTTTGATCGTGACTTGTTAGAGGATGCAAGGGATGAGCTTTATAGATCCTATGATAAGTGGTTAATAAATGAAAAAGAGCGACTAAAAAATCAGAAAGAAGATGCTGCAAATGCAGATATAGAAGCAGATATTGATATTCAGATAAACAATCTATTAACAGTAGAGAGAGAATTTGGAAGTGATCCTTATCAGTATTATTATCAACTAATGTTAATACACAAAGACCTTGCTCAAAACTGGTTTAATACTAGACCAACTTACAGGGCGGCTCTATTAGATACAGCTTACTTTCCAGATGGAACGGCTGAACTTTTTGGGGATACAGAAGAAGAATGAGTACTTATCAAGAACGTAAAAAAAGAATAGATGAGTACTTCCAGGGAGGTGGAGGCACAGGAAGACCAACTGAAATAAAAAAGCAGGAGGGTCTTTCTCTTATTGAAACGTTATCTATTGATGATAACTACGGCATCATTAAAGATTATATGTCTGATCGATTCGGTATGGAAGAAACTGAGTACGATAAAAGAAAGATCATTGACTCTTACATAAATCAAATGAGAAAGTTTAACGCAGGTCAATCTGTTGTTGCTGTTACTGAGTTGACACATCTTAACTCAGGAGAGGGTGATGAACTTGATGCTAGACGTGCAAAGGCTTCTCAAGCTTACGAGTTGTTTGACAGTCTTGGTGGTGCTTTCAGTAAGGACAGAACAGTAGGAGAGAAGCTAGATGCTGTAGGTGACTACGCAAGAGCACTTGTAGTTGACCCACTAAATTTAGTGTCTCTTGGTGCAGGTAAGTTGGCTGCTGCAGGAACTGCTAGAGTAGCAGTACAAGGTTCAAAAAAATTAGCTTTAATAGGAGCAAAAGACTTAGCTTTTAGAGCAGGTAGATTAGCAGCTAGTAACGCTGCTAAACAAGGATTAAAGAAACCTGTTGTTCAAAGGATTCAAAGGGAAGCAACACAGAAAGCTTTTCAAGAAGCTCTAAAGAAATCAAAAAGAAAAGTAATACTAGATAAAGCAGACAGAAAAGCTGTGCTTGGTAGCCTTAAGTTTGATATTGGTGCTGCAGGTATTGTTGATTATACTCAGCAAAAATCTGAAGTAGCTTCAGGATTTAAAGATGAACTAGATTTTTTTCAGACAGGGTTATCGGCTGTAACAACTGGTCTTGTTGGTGGTGGTCTTGCACAAGCAGGTTTTATATACAGTAAAAAATTAAATAAGAATATACCTCTTGCTTCTATTGAGTTAGACAGGTCTTCTCAAATTCAAAAAAGTTTAGATGATAGCTTAAACAAGTTAAGTAAGAAAGACAGAAAAAAAATACTTGCTAGTGCAGACGTAACTAAAGCTTTACTTCAACTTAAAGAAAACACTAGTAAGTGGGCGCAGAAAGTTGCAGACGGTAAAGAGTTAGCTAAAGTTTCTGAAGATCCTAAAGCTTCTATTGATTATGATACTGAGTTTGCTGTTATGTTCTTTAATGGTAAGAAGGACGTTCAACTAGAAAGAGCAGACGATGCAGGGTTTCAAGGTCTTGTTCAGATACTAGCAAAAGCAGGTTACAAAAAACCACCTGATATGAGATTTACACATTTCTTAGGAGAGGCTTTTGAGGATCTATCAAAAGAAAACAAGGACATTGTTCTTGATGCTTACGATGCTTTAAAGAAATCATCAGACCAACTAAAAGATTTTAACTTTGAAGAGTTTATAAAGTTAGATGCTGTCTCAACTTCTAAAGCAGGTCAGATACTTCAGATTAAATCTCAGGGTCAACAGCTAATGAACAAGCTTGGTCTAGATGAACCAACACCGGAGCAAGTGGCACAGGCTGTAATAGATCCTGTCAATAAAACTACTTACGAAAAAATAAAAACAGGAGCAGTAGATTTTCAAAGTTATCTTATAAGATCTATTATTACACACCCTGGAACAACAGCATTAAACATATATGGTTGGAAAGCTGCTACTATAAATCAAAGTATTTCAGATATGTTAAGAGCAGGTTTGTATAGTGGCAATGCTCTAATTAAAACTGTTGGAGGTGATATAGAGAACGCTGCTAAGTATAAAAAATTAGCTGTGTCTATGATGGATCTTCAAAGGCAGAAGGTCAGAAACATGGTTGACCCCTTTGGAACAAAGGATCAAATCTTAGATTACATGGCTGTAAGACCAGAAGCACAAAAAGAAATATTCAGGTATCTTAATGGTGGTGTTGAAGTCAAAGGTATTCTTGACGAATTTGAAATGAACCCTGCCAACATTAAAGATAAAAAATTTCCTCAAAAAGCTAATGAATTATTTGAAACTTTATACGCTGTTAAAGCTCAAGACTTTATCACAAAGACTCAAGAGTTTGCGTATGCCATAGATAAACAAATAAGAATAAAATACGGAAAAACTTTTAATGAGTTCTTGCAGGATGATGAGCTAGTAAAGTATCTATCAAAGCCTGGAACAGACATGTTCAAAGAGTTTGCAGAGATAGAAGCTAGAGCAGTTCAAGATGCTTTGCGTAATACCTTCTCAAAGAAGTACGGTGGTAATGATGGCTTTCTACAACAAACTGCAAACTTTATAGAGAATATTAGAAACTACCCTGGGGTTGGGGTGCTTGCACCCTTTGGGCAGTTTTGGAATAACAGTATGGCTTTTATGTTTGATCATTCTGGTATTAGTCTTATGAATAAGTACACGTTAAGAGCAGGTGGAAAAGAGGCACAAAGTAGAGACACTATGGATTTGTTTACTAAAGCTGCTGTTGGTTGGGGTGCTCTTACTATCGGAGCTTTCAAACAATATGAGAATTTAGAAGAGGGTCTTGCTTGGTACGAAGATAGAGATGACTCTGGTGCAGTAGTAAGTTATCTTTATGAGTACCCAAGGAACGTACCAATGTTGGTAGGTAGGATGGTTGCACACCAGTACAGAGATGGTGCAGTACCCACTGATTTACTCAAAGCTTTTGGTGACAACTTTGGTACTCGTGCTTTAACAAGAGATTTTGGTGACGCATATGGTGCAGTGATGAAAGGTTTTCAGTTAGCTGCAGAAGCTCAAGATCAAGAAGTACTTAGTCTATCAGGACAATTTGCAGGTGAAATTTTTTCACAGTACGCATCTGGTCTTACGAGGAGGCTTGAACCAGTTAATCAAACACTTGCTATGCTTAGAGGTGAGGACTACGAGGTAGTAGATAAAAAACAAGGGGTTAAATTTGTTAATGATTCCTTGAGATACACTGATGAAATATTTGATTGGGTGCTTAGTGTTGCAGATGCTGAGGAAGCAAGAGAGTTATTAGGTAAAGGTGGCAAAGACAAAAAAGAAAAGGCTTTGTCAGACGAGCCTTTGCCTGTACCTATAGGAAAAATTGTAGGGTATCGAGAAGTTCAACCTTCCTCAACAATTGAAAAACTTTTTAACGATATTGGTAGACCTAACTGGAGTACAGGAATAAGAAACAAATCTCCTGAAGCTATCAATCATTACAATAAATATGTAAGACCTCAGATAGAAATGTTAGCTGATGTTGTTCTTTATAATAATGATTGGGATAGTATGTCTCTAACAGACAAACAAAACTCTGTTAAAGCTATCTTGAGGGTAGCTAATACAAATACTAAAAAAGCAATTAAACAATCTTTAGATCCTAACGAAAAGAAAACAAGTCTTATCTTCTCTATAAAAGGTGCAAGCTCAAAAGAAAGTTTGAGAAAAGCTTTGGAATATTTTGACGTTTCTGAAAAGAATTTGTTTGAGCTAGATGTAAATCAACTTTACATTCTTGAAGACATGGTAAAAAGATTTGAGAAAGATATTAGAGGAACAGGTAAAAGGTTAGGGATAGAATAAAAAAAACCCCCAGACTTAACTGAGGGTTTTAGTTTAAGAAGATTTATCTCTACTCTTTTTATATTCAAGCATAAGTTTTGAGTACTTGTATGCTTGGTTTACAATCTCTTCTGATCGTAGATACTTTCCAGATCCTAGCAAACCAGACAGTGCAGCACCTGCAAAGTAATCCCTACTTGGTATATCACCAGTAGGAATCTCTTCTTTTATGAACTCTTGAGCTTCTTGTTCAAGGGTTTTTTTATTATCTTTACTCATTTATGTTTTTCAACCCACCTCTTACGAAGACGGTTTAAGTACCAGATAGCTTTGTCTATATCTTCTAGACCGTTCTTTTGTTCACACCTCCACATATACTTAAGAACGTTAGCAGCGTGAGGGGCAATAGCACCTGACATATTTTCTGTCATAGCTTCAATGGCTTCAATACACTCCAACTTTGATTGGTTGTAATGTATTGGTTTATTTACTGGATCAATACTCAAACACTCTCCACACTCATCATTATCATCTAAAAGGTTACCACACTTTTCGCAGTACCACGAACTTAGCTTTCCCCACTGCATTACTATTCCTTATCAATAATAATTAATTCTGCTTCAGTGTAGGGTATGTGATAGAATGTTTCTCGCCTGTCAACTCTTGCAAAGGAAGGTTTCTTAATAACATCATCAGTCATCTGAACTCCTTTTACTTTCCAAGCTTTAGTATACTCACAGTTGAGAACATAGAAAAACAAGTTATCTATTTCGTCTTGATACTTTTTAACTAATCTTTGTTTTCTTCCTGGGATTCTAACTTCTTCCCATTGAGAAGGCCATCGACTATCTGGTAATAAAGTAAACCCTCTATTACTTAAGTAGTCTTCACCCCACTGTGCCTTACGTTCAACCTCGTGGTAATAAGTTTTACCATCCTTGATTGAAACAACATCAGCATTATAATCTTCTTCTGTTGATAGTATCTCATGCCCTTCTGATTTTAAATATTTTATAAGGGCTTGCTTTGAAGGTTCGTTGACCTCGTTATAAACATCTGCTCTAAATTTTCTTCTGTACATACTGCCTCCGTTTTAGCTCGCATAGTAGAAGTTGTTGCTCATAGTCAGACATTATAGGCCAATTCCTTATTTCGTCAATAGTTCTTTTACAAGCTAGGCATAAACCATCATCACCTATTTCACAGACTTTTTCACAGGGTGATGGAGTGCTCCCAAATCTAGGAGCAATCCCCCTGCGTACATGAGGTATGCTCATTCACACTTACGAAGTCCTGTTGTAGGATCAAAGTAACAAGCACCACCCTCATCTATGAAGTCTTGTGTCTCCTCAATGACATCTTCATCTACTATTTCTTCAGAGGAAGAGGAGCTAAGTATTCCCATACGTTTTCCTGACGCTCTAAAAGTTGTACATCCAGAAGCACCGCCATCGTAGGCATCCATGTAAATCTTTTTAAAGTCTTCCCAGGATACATCATCGCCAACGTTACAGGTTTTACTACAAGCAGAGTCAACAAACTTAGAAGCAACATTAAGAACTTTAACGTGGTCAAACACTGACAGTTCGTTAGCTGTTTTACCTTCTACTTTAAAGACACGATAGCCGTAGTCTTCTACTCTCTCAGTTCTTTCACCGTCAAACTCTTGAATCTTTCTGTCATAAAAAAGATTGTAAGGTGGTTCAATACCAGAAGAAACATTGTCTGCTGACAAACTTATAGTTCCTGTTGGAGCTACAGATAACAAGTGACTGTTACGAATACCAAAGTCACTTATTAAATCTCTTATGTTATCTGGTAACGTCTTTGCAAAATCAGAGTCAAGGTAGGCTTGAGTAAACAAAGGAAAAGCACCCTTTTCAATAGCAAGCTCAACAGAAGTTGTGTAAGCTACATCTCTTATAACACCCATAATTTCTTCTAAAGTCTGCAAGAATCTTTCACTGCCATAATGAAACCCTAAAGCTTCAATAGCGTTAGCCACACCAGTAACACCAAGACCCATACGCCTTTTGCTTTTAGCTTCTAGCTCTTGTTCTCTCAGTGGGTAGGTTGCCCTATCTACAACGTTGTCCATTGCTCTGACAACATGCGGAATGTCATTACGAAGTTGGTTCATGTTGAACACGTACTTACCCTCGTGATCAATGACGTACTTAACTAAGTTAAAAGATCCAAGAAGACATGCACCGTTTGGAGGTAAGGGTTGTTCACCACAAGGATTTGTAGCTGCTATTGTTTCGCAATAACGTAGATTGTTTTTGTTGTTGATCCTGTCAATAAAAAGAATACCAGGTTCAGCCCAATCCCAAGTACTTCTCATGATCTTATCCCAGAGAGCACGAGCATCGACTGTCTTACGTACCTCTCCGTTAAACACTAGATCAAAGTCAGTACCTTCCTTTACGGCTGTCATAAACTTGTCAGTAACACCAACACTAAGATTGAAATCTGTGAGGGCAGTCATGTTGTTCTTAGCTGTAACAAACTCTTCAATGTCAGGGTGATCAACACGTAACACACCCATCTGTGCTCCACGTCTGTGACCTGCTGAAGCAATTGTTTTACATACTGCATCAAAAATTCCCATGAAAGACATAGGACCAGATGATTTTGATTCCAAAGATTTTATCATTGCACCACGAGGACGTAGGGTAGAGAAGTCGTATCCGATACCACCACCTAGTCTCATTGTTTCCGCTGCACGTCTTGCGGCATCCATGATACCGTCCATGCTGTCTTCAATAGTTGTAGACACAAAACAGTTGTAAGGGGTCACACGTCTTGGTGCTCCCATAGCAGACTGCACCCTACCTGCAGGAAGGAAGCGTTGATTGTATAATATTGTTCTGAAGTTGTTGAAGTGACTTTCATTATCTTTAAGTGCTTCTGCCACACGGGTCATAGCATCTTTAAATGTTTCACCCTGTCCTCTATACTTCTCCTCGTGAATCCATTTTGAAACTTCTAGTGTTGGTCCATAGTCCTGTTCTACATTTGGTATGTTCATCTGTAATCTCCCGATCCTTTTATTGTTCCACGTTTCTCTCTACTGTCTAGCTTCTTCATGTTTTCTTTTACTACGTCATCAAGCTTTATATCTAAATGATTTAGTAAGCCTATAAAATAAAAAAACATATCCCCTGCTTCCAGTGTGACACCCTGTTTGTCTAGGGGTGTGTCATCTCTCTTATGTTTCTTTAGCTTCTCAAAGAACTCTCCTGTCTCTCCTATCAAACCCATAGTATTCTCTAAGAATCTTTTGTCACCAGAGGTAATCATTTTATTTTCTACCCACTCAGAGTAGTCCTCTAGATTGACTGGTTTGTTTTCCTCGAAAGCTTCAAAGTAACCCATGTCTTCTAAGTCTTGGTGTGTTAACATCATTTCTCCTTTGCATCTATTTCTATAATTTTAACATCATCTAAATCATATATGGTGTCCTGAATCCTTTCTTCAAGACTCCTCTTTATACTATCCGAAGCAATGAAGTTTGCTTCAGGATCTACATCTAATAGCATTGTCAATTCAAACAACACGAGAACCTCCAAGTTATACAAGGTAAATTTATTACGTCAATCTATTCTTTTGTCCAATTGTCAGGAATAGATTTGTCTGCGTATCGAAAGCCGTACTTCTTGCACCAGTCTCCGTAAGAAGACTTAGCACCTTTGTAAAGCTTGGCTCTACTATTCTGAAAAACAAAACGAATATCTAACTCAGGAAATTGTTTTGATATCTCTTTATGTTTACGTCTATCATTAGCAACAAAGCGTCCTTTTGTTTCAATGATAATACCGTTGGATAAAACAAAGTCAGGTGTGTAAGTTCTAAGCTTTATATCAACCCACTTAATTTTATTCTTTTCGTATTCAAAGTCTATGTCTTTTGAACGTAGTTCTCTAGCAACATCATCCTCAAAACCTGAGCGATACCCTGCTTTTATTGCTGATGCTCTGTACTTATTTTTGGTCATGGTAGGTAAAGTCTTCTGGAACATTGGGAGGCTTAACAACGTCAACCAAAAGTACGTCACCTGTCTTGTAAACAAAACGTCTTGTTTCAGGCCAACACTTCTTATTAAACTCACACCAACCACAAGAGGGATGAAGTTTTTTATTAGGACTTGTAGCTGACTGAGGTACTGGTTCGTATCCTTTATCAGGAATAATGCCTGATACCATCGTCTTTGCTTGCTCTATTTCTTTTTCTTTTTGTTCTATCTCTTCAGAGAAGTTATACACATCTAAGCATATGCCACCCCCTACTTTATCAACAACAAGAAAAGCTCCGTGTGTTTTGTTTGTTACCAGTGGATCAGTCTTAGCAGCATACACGTAAGAACTAAGCTGACTAATGTAACCAAAAGGATCTTGATCCCTCAAGCTACCCTCAGCAAATTTCTTGAACGAGTAAGGGGAAGCAGACTTAACATCCACTGTCATACCATCAATAACAGCATCCCTGTGACCTGCTAAATCATTGATGAATAAACGATCCTGTTGTCCTTCAACACGGTGACCAGACGCTTCAACGATAGAGAGAACCAACTCCTCAATCATATCGCCATAAAAGAACTTAAGTAAATCTGATGGAGAAACAGGCTTACTAGCTGCAGGTTCGTTTATCTTATACCAAAGTTTTCTTTTGCAAGGACTACCAATAGAAGAGAACGACAAATATCTTCTTGGTTTTTGTGGTGCTCTAAATCTTGAGGTAGCTGCCTTAGCTATCTTATCACCCATCCTAAGACTTATTATATGATCCCATCCATTTAATCCCTGGATGGTTTCCTCCATGTCTTTTACGAGTGTGTTAATACTTTTCATGGTCTTACCTTTTTATTTTTTAAAACCCCCACCCAAAACAAGGGTGAGGGAAAGCTTCTAGGGAGAAAGGACTTAGAAAAACCTAGAAGGGTATTGAGTCCTGTGGCTCTTGGGAGGAAGCGGAAGACTTAGAACCGCCAGAACTCTTTGAATGATCCTGAAACATTTGACGTGGTTGGGAGACACCACCTTCTGATTCATAGATCACATGATCTAGGACTTGAAGTCCAACTAATCGTGTACCTGTTCCCATCTTTGTGGGGTACACTTCAACTTTAACAATACCTTTGCTGCCATTACCGATAAGACCTTTGTCTTGAAGATCCCAAGACTTACCAGTTACATCAGCTACGATAGGTTCTCCACCCATCCAGTCTTGTATGCCAGTATGAGGACGTGACACAGTGATCTTGTGACCACCTTCTACCTCTTCAATTTTCTTTTTACATCCTGCGTCAACAAGAGACTTAGCAGTTTTCTTGTCAGTAATTACTGTAACTTTGTACTCACCGTTAGTCTCTACGTTCCATTCATTTTGATCACGATTAGACTCAAATACTTTTGCCCACTCGATTGTTCCTTTGATATCCATTTGTGTTGATGGCATATTGCCCTCCTTTTTTTTAAAAGATTAATACTGTAATACATAGTCTTTGGTTTATGGGTTGTCAATGGGTCTCAGCCCAATTTTTTCCTATATCATATGATCCTGGCGTAGGTATTTTAAATCCTAACTCCTGACCAGTTTCTAACATGCAGTCTGCTTGTATCTGCCCTAGTGCTCTAGCTTCCTCCTCTGTTCCTGTTACCTCTACTTGGTACTCATCATGGATGAACCCAACCATCTTAAACTTTATCCCTTCCTGTCTAGCTTTGTCGTGCCACTTGAGTAGACTGTGCTTCATCAAACAGGCTTCACCATTTTGTAGAATACCTGCCAAGGTTTTATGTGCGTTGGGTACTGGAACTTTACGTCCATCATACCCAGTAAAGTATCCTTGCTCTGCTACGTAGGGTACGAGTTGGTTCTTTAAATTATATAAACCATCAATACTCATTTCAAAACGTTTTCTGGCATGGTTTGCATAGCTCATATTTACGTTAAGTATCTGTGCTGTTTTTGCCATCCCTGCACCCAGAAGCCAAGCATAAATAAAAGTCTTTGCCATATCCCTAGTACCATCAGGAACATTCAAAGCTTTCTTGTTGACGTTGTGTATGTCTGTCTCGTCTTCTTTCTTTCCTGTCATTATAGCTTGAGCATATTGATCAGCATCAAAATGTCTCCAAAGATAATCAGCTAACACTCGCAGCTGAATACCGTCAGCATCCGTACCAACTAACCAAGAGCCTGATGGTACAGTCCAACAAGCACGTAAGTGTACATCAAATTGTTTCTTTACTTCATCTACTGCTGTCTTTGCATCACCATAAAAAGGTGAGGATATGTTAGCCGTGTTAGGTTCTTTGTGAGAACAGCGTCCTGTCCATGCTCCAATGTTGTTAATGCTGCCGTGTATCCTTAAATCTTCACCACACTGCCCTATCCACTCTGCCAGTGAGGAACGCCTACCTTCTAGTGTCAACCACTGGGCTAGAGCTTTCGCTCCTGTAGGTGCTGTCTCAGGAAGTGTGCTAAGGTTTGCCTCTGAAACTGTGTATCCGTAAATATCTAAGTGAGCTTTCTTTTTGTTGTAGAAATCCTGATCCATAGAAGCAATTGACTTCTTCCAGGGGTCACCAACCCTAGTTCTAGAAAAGTCTTTGGCAGTAGTTGTTTTGTCTACTGGTTTCCAGTCGGCTTCCCACAGTACATCAATACGATCTTTAACTGATCCAGGGTTAAAGCTAATCCAGTCAGAACAAATCAAGTCTTCACCTTCAGTGTGTGTCATACCATACTTTTGTTTTGCTTTTTCTACGGTAGACATTTCTGTACCATCCTTCTTGAGTCGGTACTTTATCCTGTTTACTTCCGTAAGCTTAGGTGGGAAGTCTATTTGAAATTGTTCTTCTAGTGTGTTCATCTTTGTCTTGACTGAGTTAAGAAGAAACTCTGCCTTTGTTTTATCAAAACAAAAACCGTAGTACTGAGTCCGTACTAATTCTATTTGTACATCGTGCTCAGTTCTTAAAGAGTTACGCCAATCAGGACTCCAAATAATATTGTTGAAGTGATCATACAAAGATTCTGTAACCTCGATGTCTTGATACCAGTAGTCAACCATATCAATGCTGAATTTAGAAAAGTCATTAAAGTCTCCTTTGTGTTTGTTTAATCTTATACCCCAAGCCTTAAGACTGTGAGGATACTGAGCACCCTTTGGTATAGCTATGTTGTAGTCAACCAACCTACTTATAATAACAGTATCAACAACCTTTCTTGGATCTATAAGCCCTGGTTTTAAAAGTTTGTTTAGCATAGGAGTATCAAACTGTAAAAAGTTGTGACCAACAATCAAGTCTGCTGTCTCGTACCACTTGATAGCTTCAGCCTTAGCTACTGGATCTTCGTGGCAGTTATCAAATCTTTTTACTTGACCAGTACTAAGATCTTTACCACCACAAATCCATAGCTTATCACTATCCAAAAGACTGTTAGTCTCTATGTCACTGACAACTATTCTCATACGTTAAATACCACCTCTTCAAGTAGGGTAGTCTCTGGATCGTAGTAAACTGATCCTGACTTACCTAACTTTGCAAAGGGTCTGTTCTTGTCAATAATAAATTGGGTAGTATTACGTTCAGTTTCGTCTTCTGACTCAACGTTACGGCTGAGTTTAATACAAATGATTGCTTCTTCTTCCAGTGAAGAGGCGTACTTTGTTCGTCCATCATCATTAACCTGTGATATAAATACGACACCAATGTTTAATTCTTTTGCTAGCTGCGCCATCCTAGCACCAATAGTAGTGAGTGTACTAGTGGCGGCATCTACACCAGAGTTTGATAGATAGGCTAGACGTTGAACGTGATCTATAAAGATGTACTCTGCACCATAGACTGTTGCTGACGTTCTTACATAATCAAGAACCATCATAGGATCGTCATGTCCTTCCATGTAGAACACAACAGACTTGTTATCTCCACCTAATTTTTGTGCAGCATCAATCACTTGCTGTTCTGTAAAACCATTTGCTTCTGTGTCTTCTTTAGTTCGGACATTCTTACCTAGTTCGTAGGTTGCCATGCCTCTGTAAGTCATACCTTTCATCTCTTCCATGTGTAGCATTGCTACCTTAGTTCCTTGACGTAACAACCCCACCTCAAAGTACCTGACTAGTTCAGTCTTACCCTGTCCTCTGAGTGCTTTGATAAATGTTAGACCACCCTTAACAAGGCCACGCATCTTATCATCTAAGCCAGTGTGTCCGGTGGGTACGTACTCATAAGGGTTCTCTGTTTCTATTGCTTCTTTGATTGCTAGATCACCAACAAAAAAGTTTTCAGGTGAGTACCTCTGAGGTTTAAATGCTGCCCACTTTAAAGCTTCAGCATCTCCTTCCATTAAGAACTCGTTGGCATCCTTCCACTTAGACATGGGTACATAGTAAAACTTTTCTGGCATCAGGTTATAAAGCTTTTGTGCTGCAGCTTTACCTGTAGCATCAGACAATTCCCCTGCGTAGACTACTGTTTCAAATGAGTCTAAGTACTTATGGTTTTCTTTTATGAAAGTTTCGGACATTGATCCACTTGGCAAAGACTTAACTGGGTAAGCTCCATCCATAACCTCGTACAAACTGGCGGCATCAAACTCACCTTCAGTAAGATAAATTCTTTTAGAAGATCCTGCGTTAAACTCAGGACCAAACAAAGAGTTCTGACCTTTACCTTTCCAGAAGAAACGTTTCTCGTGGTAGCCACGATACTTAACAGCACCATTAGGATACTGAAATGCGTATCTTACTGGAGTGTTATTCTCTCCGTACTGTACTTGAATATTAAATAGTTTAGCAGTCTTTTCTTTTAGTCCACGTATGCCATCAAACCTACCGCTGATAACCTTGGTCTTATGTAGGTCTACCTTTGGTGGTGGAGGTGGGTAGGTTGCTTCAGCCCAATCAAATTTTTTATCTGATCCAGGGTAACCCCTACCACACGAGTGACAGTGACCAACCTTCTGGTTGATGTTGTAACTAAATGCGTCACTGCTTGCACAATCCTCATAAGGACACGGCTGATGTGTTATCTCTCCGTTGTTCTTTACTACTGCTTTCATTGTTAACCCTTTCTAAAAGTTTTCTTCTGGCTTTCTTTGGAAAGTCTTCCATATTCCATCCGTTATTAACTTGCTCCACTGCCCAACTATAACTTATATCAAAACATCTAGCAGCTTCAGCTATACTGTCAAAGGTTTTTCCGTATAACCTACATGATCTACCTGGTTTTTTTATTGTTGGTGCATGTTTGATACGTATATGACAAGGTACTCCCTTTGGTTGCACTATGTATCCCCCATATTTTTTGGGGCATACACTGCACCGTTGTACTGACTACCAGTCTCAGTGTCTGCACCAAAGTTACACCAAGCTAGTATAACTAGTATTGCCATGATCCAATAGAAAGAAGTCTTCACCCACTTGATAAACCCTTCAAATGTTTTCTTAGCTTCTATCTCTGCTGCTTGACTAGGTGTCATTGTTGTTTCTCCTTTCTAATTTCCTCTACACCTACTGCATAATACTGACTTGTCTCAAACATATCTAAGATAATTCGTTTGTCTTTTGCCCTCATGTAAAAACTTATATGACTATTGTCATCTCTGTTCTTTTTTATTTTAACTAAGTACTGCTTCACTGTTGTGTCTCCACTTCTAAACAAGCCACTGTCTCTGATTTGTGCGTTACCATCTTAGCTGCTTTGCTCAGTTGTATCTGGCACTCTTCCAGTGTGGCATAGCTACCCAACTGATAATGCTCCACTGTCTGCGTACTAAACAGCTGCATCCATACTAATACGTACATCATTCTTCTATCTCCTTTTT
>JGI24006J15134_10000771_pt1 | contig 19142 bp, 25 predicted proteins | sample LinPmetageLP53_FD_15134 | JGI IMG/M metagenome (IMG submission 15134)
TGACTTTCTGTCCTGACGTAGTTGACAGCGCAGTGTGCGGTCATTACTGTCTTCCTCGAACACACACGAGGAGGGCTCATGGCCTACTTCAAGCACGTCAAGAGCAACGTCAAGGGCGGCGTCGATGTCGAACTTGGCGAGAAGACAATCATCGTCGGACCCAACGGGTCGGGCAAGTCGGCTGTCCAGAACAGTCTCGAACTGGCAACCCGAGGGTTCGTCACGGACCTGAAGGGTCGGGACGAGGTACGAAAGGAGTCCGACCTATTCGACTTGGGGGATAGCGCCGAACTGTACGCTATTGCCACTTTGGACGACGACACGACGTTCATGTGGCACACACTCAAGTCGGGAAAGTCTGTCAAAAAGGCTGAGTACCAGCACCCGTGCCCGGTAGCGTGGCCTGTTTCGGACATCGAGTCCATGCTGAAGGGCAACGCGGAGACGCAGCGCAAGTGGCTGATGCAGGTCGCGGGCACGGTCAACCGGGCGGGAGTCCATGCGTACCTCACGGACACCGATCTCTACGATCACATGGCCGCGCGCTACAGCATGTCCGAATCCGAGGCACTGACCAAGGTGCTGGAAGTGGCCGCGTCAGATGCGCGAAAAGCCAAGGCGCAGATCACCAGTGCCGAGCGTACCATTGAGTCCATGAGCCGGGGTCTTGGTGCGGAGCCTTCTGAGCGGGACCTGACCGAGCTTCGTGCGGCTGTGGAAGAGGCGGAGGGCAAGAGCATTGTCCATCCCACTGCTCATGCGCGGCTGTCTGCGGCGGTAGTGCAGGCCCAGCAAGAGCGCGCGGTCAAGGCGGTTGGGTATTACCGCACACAGGACGGGAAGCTCGGGGTGGCCCGAGAGCAGCGCAGTCAGATCCAAGTGCCGGCGACTGCCAAGCTGATCCAATCCCTGTCGGTCACCGTGAGGCTCGCGGCAGAACTGAACATGCCAGGGTGTGTCATGTGCGGGAACGAGACCCCTCCTGACTGGAACAACCTCTCTGCCGAGTACGATCAGTATCTGGAGCGATTCGCAGAGGCACAGCAACTCGACACGTTGATCGAAGTCCTCACGAGTCAGGTCTCTCGGGCGAAAGAGCAGGCAGAAGAAGCGGTTGCCTCGTGGGAGCGGATCCAGTCCGAGTACAACGCACAGGGTCCCGATGCCGCTGTGGTGGACAACACCGCAGCTTTGCAGGTGCTCCGAGAAGCACAGGCCCGATTGAGTGAAGCCGACGCGGCTGTGTTGAACTGGCGTCGTGTTCGAGACGAGCGTGAACTTCTGAAGGAGAAGAAAGGCCACTACCGAGACATGACCAACCTGAAGGACGACTGCCGGAAGGCCATGGAAGAGCTTGTGCGTCAGGCTGTCAGCGCCATTGAAGAGGCTGTGCGAGCCCATCTGCCTGACTCCGATGACTTTCGCCTCGTCCTCGATGGCAAGTCCATCTCGATGGGCTTTGTTCGGGATGATGTACTGCACACCGCGCTGTCTGGTGCTGAGTGGGCGCGTCTGACCGTCGCCGTGGCGGCTGCCAAGCTGCGCCTGACGGGGCATACGGGACCTTCGGTGCTGACCCCCAAGGAGCGCGCTTGGGACCCCGCTACGCTCGCGTCTGCCATGCGTGCGCTCACGGACGCCCCCGGTCAGGTTCTCCTGCTCTCTCCCATCAAGCCGAAGGGCCGTCTGCCCAAGGGCTGGACGATGGTGGAGGTGGGCGAATGACTACGGTGAAAAAAGAGAAGAAGCTGAAAAAGTCGAAGAAGAAGTCGAAAAAGTCGAAGAAGGCCAGGAAGGAACAAAAGGCACAGACAGGGCCACGACCGGGACAGAAGCGGGTCGCTCTGTATTCGCGCACTTCGACCCGAGACAAAGGGCAGGAAATCGGGCTTCAGACCGAAGAACTGGAGCGACTGGTCGAAGGCCGCAACTGGTGGCTCACGAAGAGCTACATGGACGATGGCGTAAGTGGAGCACAGCGGAGTCGAAAGAATCCGAGGCCCGCACTCACTGAGATGCTGGCTGACGCACAGGCAGGCCGCTTCGACATTCTCGCTGTGTGGCGCATTGACCGTCTGGGCCGGAGCGTGTTGGACCTGACTCAAACGATCAACGAGTTGGACTCCTACGGTGTGGAGTTCGTCTCAGCGCGCGATCCCGGACTCGACACCACCACGGCGCACGGAAAGCTCTTGTTTCACATCATGGCGAGCTTTGCCGAGTTCGAGCGGGAAATGACGCGAGAGCGGATCATCGCCGGGGTTCGCCGCGCCCAGGCCGCCGGGCGGCCCATCGGACGCCCCAAGGTGGAGATGGACCTCCGGCCGGCACTTGCGATGCTGAAGGAGGGGCATGGGCTCACGACGACGGCCAAGGCCCTCGGTGTGGCTCGGTCCACGCTGCGTCGTCGCCTAATGGAAGCAGGAGAGTGGGCGCCAGGTGCGCCCCTCATACCTTATCGCTCGCAGGCAAAAAAAGAATGACGCAGCCTACTACCCGTACTTTGGGCCGAGACGACTGGACAACCCCTCCCGAGGTATTCGATCCAGTCAATGAGGTGGTGCGATTCGACCTGGACGCTTGTGCCACAAATCTGGATGTGGCACGGGTCGATCCGTTCATCAACCCAAGGATCGACGCCCTTCGCGTCAAGTGGTCCGATTACGGCTCGCGCGTCTGGTGCAATCCGCCCTATGGGTATGGAATCAAGCACTGGTTCGCCAAGGCTGCACAGGAGGCTTCCACACTGGATCGCTTGGTCCTGCTCACCTACGCCAACACGGACACCGCCTATTGGCACACTCACGTTGCGGGCTGTCTGGACGCGGAGGCTGTGGTGTTCATCAAGCCCCGTGTGCAGTTCATTCTGCCCGGCGAGTCGAAAAGATCCGGTGCCCCCAAAGGCAGCGCCTTGGTATTCTACTCTCGGCACGCGCGGAACAGACCGGCAGCATTGCGCCCGTTGGACCACTATTACTGGGACTACAAAGCGGAGCCGTTGAAGGCCGTGATTGAGCTTCAGGAGGAGTGGTGACAAGCGAATCGAATGGATGGAGCCTCCCGGATGAGGAATACATGGCGAACAGCGACGGACTGCCGGAGAACCACCACTACCGGGACATGCGGTGGATGGAGTGGTCGGATTACGACATGATTTGCCGGGACGCAGAGGCGTTGATTGAACTCATGGAGTGGGCAGAGGACGAAGACGAACTCTACGAGGAGGCGCAGGACAACATGGTCTACTACATGGATCTGGATCCCGAAGTGGCTCCTGTCGTAGCAGCCCTTGCAGCGTCGGGGGCAGTTCCGTTCACTTCCTGTTCAGGCAATCCGGGTCACTACGAGTCTTACCCACTGGTGGGGTTTTGGGCACCGGAGAGCCTGCGCGTCGTTGTGGGAGAAGCGGCGGCAGACGCGGAGGTAGAACTCGAAGTGCTGGGCATGGGGGCCCTATTGGTCTTCCATCAGACGGATTCCGCTCCCATGCGGTCTTTTGCGGAACGCCTGAAGGAACGAAGTGAGGTGGTTCCATGAGTCTCATGCTGTCGGATGCCCGAAGGGATGCACTGGCGGAGATGACGGTTGGGCAGAAGCGCGAGTGCCTGGGATGCAGGACGCCATTCGTTGCCGCCAAGGGCTTTGAGAGTCTGTGTGCGGTCTGCTTCAAGCTCGACCGGGACTATGCCCTGTACGCCGGGGACAAAGCGCTCCTGTGGCTTCAGGAGGAGCATCGAAAGCAAACGGATGAGGTGGCTCAACTTACCGATCGGTATAGGCGCGTTCGGGCCAAGGCCAAGCAGTTGATGAAGACGGCTGCTTCTACCAGCATGAGTCCTCAGAAGATTGAGCAACTCATTCGTCTGTGCCACCCCGACAAGCATGGGGACAGTCAGGTCTCAACCGAGATGACTCAGTGGCTTCTGTCAATGCGGGGGAAAGAATGAAGAACCTACGACTCTTGGCGCTGGTGCTACTGGACTCAGGACTTGTTCTGCTTGTGATGCCACCATTGGAGTGCATGGATGGTCAGCACCGTAGCTCCGATGAATGACACGACGTGGGCATTGTTCTTGGTGCCGTACCAGCCCAAGTAGCTCCCTGCCGCAGCAGCCAGGACATCTGTACTGGCAGGAGCCAAGTACGAGCAGTTGGTCTGTGCTTGGCCACCTGACTCACTCTCGTTGAAGTACAGCCATGCAGCCCCGGTGCCCAAGGCAAAGGGCCACATCACTCGCTCTCTGCCGGCTGCTCCACGGCTGGCACCGCCGAGGGCAGATTCATTTCGGGGTGCTTCGCCATGCACGCCTGCACATCTGCTTGCAGATCATCGACCTGTTGGCGTAGGAGTGCTGCCTCAGTACGCAGTTCGGTGGTTTCCTTGGGCTCAATGGTGAATCCCATCATTGAGCCACCACCGAGCGCCCCTGCGAGAACAACGATCGCGCCGAGAATGAACTTGGGGTCCTTGGTTTCAACTTGGGCCATGGTGGGCCTCCGTGGTGCCGGGGCTCCCGAACGTAGCATTCACAGTGCAGGGGAACGGGTTGATTTGGTCAACCGAGTGCTATCGAAGGGCCGAGCAACAATGGCCCAGCAACAATCCTGAATATGCTCCAGAATAGCAACATCAGTTACGTTTCAATGAAAACCCCCATCAACACTGCATTCTCATTAAGTTACGATAATGATGTATTATCGTAACCATGTGGGATCCTTGCTGTTGTTGCTCAACAGTTGTTGTTGCTTCAGGGAGTGCTCTCGAAGCTCATTTCGACTGAAATGACGTGCTACGCTGCGTCAAACACCGCATGTTGGGGGTTTCATGCCCAGTTCGCACACAACTATCCAGAATAATGCTTTCCTCGGTGCGACAGATGCTTCTCAGCAGATTGGTCCGAGTGTCCGAAATGCGTTGACCTACGTGAGCAGAGCCCAGAGCCGCATAGGCAGCGTGAAGTCTGACATCACAAGCGCGCGCACCCAGATCAGGGAGGCCAAGGACACGGCGGACAAGATGCGTGACATTGAAGCATCCTTGCGGGGATTTGGATTGTCCTTTGGGGTTTCTCCCCTTCTGGATGATTTCTACACGCTCTACAATCTCTTCGAGGCGTACAACACGGACTTCATTCGGATTGACAGTGCGCTCCCTCCGATTGAACGCAGCCTGGGTCGGATGACGTTCCAGTACAGAGACACAAGGGCCACGCGGTACACAGTGCGAACCTGTACCAACCTGCGACGTTTCAAGGGATATTATTCGGCTTCAGGTCCGGGACTGGGCACGATTTACCGATCTGTGGCCGCCATCAAGGACACGATTGGTTTCTATGGTACCCGTGCGGGCAAGCAACGCCGCAGACAGACCACCGACATGATCGTGCGCTGTATTCAATACGCCAATCGGATAGAGTCGATCCTCACGAACTTGATGCGGGGCCTGTTCGACAACACACTGCGTCCTTTGATCAACGCTCTCGGAGACCGTGGAGTAGAGTTGGCTTGGCCGTTGTTGAAGTTCACTGCCCAGCAGCAGGGGCGCGGTCAGTCCAACTTCAAAGCGCATTGGCGTCGCAGCAACCGTAGCTCCCAGCTTCGTTTCATTCGCACAGCACTGGACGTGGTTCGTGGGAAGGTAAGGGGTGTGCGGCGACGCACGCTGCCAAACGCCCGTCGCAAGTTCGTCCAGGCGTTTAGTGGAATGGCGGAGGTTGAGGGCCAGACCTCTTCGCGGTTCACTCCCTCTCAGATCGCCTCGTTTGGGCCTGCCGCGCAGGGTTACCTCCAGATAGTAGACGCTGCAAATATGGTACGGAGGGCTACCGCCAAGCGAAGTACATCGCCCGCCGTTCCGTCTCCGTCTTTTGTGCAGTGCGAGATCGGAAGTGGGTATGCTGGCCTCTTCAGTGATGACGAAGGCGAGGAGATGAGCCCGCTGGTAGTGATTGGTGGAAGCCTGTTGGTGGGAGCCGCCTTGGCTCATTTCCTCCCCAGCCTGTTGGGGCGCTGACGTGGCGCGTATCCGACTCAATCGTCAACGCCTCAATCCCGTTCCAGGGACCAAGAGCACGCAGTCCCGGTATTTCTTGGGATACTTCGTGTTTGTTGACGAGCCCGACGTTGGGTACGCCGTGTCGATTCGAGCGGCGGGGCCACAGGGCTCGATGCGTCAGAGTATGGCGTTGCCCCAGGACATCATCACCCAGCGTGCCTTGGCGAAGGCCGAAGAGGCTGCGCAGAAGCTCAGTGACAAGACGCAGCGCCAAGTGGCGTTCATGCCCATACTTCCGCAGGCTACAAAGTACCAAGCGGTCGAGCATCTGTACGGGGGCAAGAACAGCTTGCATTTTGGTGGACCGAAATCCCGTACAGGGGTCACCCTGAGCCGCTCTCGGCTTCCAAACCGTGCAGTCAACCGCACTGTTTTGAAGTCCATCAAAGCTCACTGGGAGGCCCTGTACGGCCCCGGAAAGGTGGGGCAGACAGGATGGCCGCGTGCAAGCCCTCAGTTCCGTACAGCGGAAGCCTACAGCACGGGAGAGGGTTCACTGCGATTCACGCCTTATGTTGAGCCCGCGCCAGAAGCGCGTGCAGATCAGGAGGTCACTCGGTCGCAAGCGGAGAGGATGCGCTCTCGTCTGCAAAAGATCGAAACTCTTGCACGAGACCAAGCAGGGCTTCCCGAGGGGCAATCGGCCCAAGACATTGCAGATCGTCTTCGTGAACGGCTTGGGGAAGCCATCGCGATGGAAGACTACAATATGGCGAGTGTGCTGGAGCAAGCAGACCTTTCGGACACTCTGCTCAACCGGGCATGGGTGAAGTTCCTTTCCGACTCGATGGACCCAGAAGATCGCACGACCTCGACGCTCGGCTTCATTGGAGGGTTGTTCCTTTCCTTCATCGACAGCGCTGGGCGTGTCCTTCGGAAAGAACGCAAGCCTGCCACCGATGCGAACATCTTGAACTTGCTTCAGACCACCCAGCGGTTCAAGGAAGTGCGTGATGAGTTGGCGGCAGTGGGAATCCGCACGAACCGCCAGCAGCGTGAACTGCTGCGTCGCTCTGTGGATGTCTTGCGGGCGGAAGACGAGCCAGCAGCCTGATGGCCCACAATCTTCGCGTCTTCGTTGAGCGCTGCCTTCAGACCCAGTAGTCTTCGTCCATGAGTGAGTCTCGTCTGATTCGGATCTTCGATCGTCTCCAAGGTGAGACTCAACTACTCATGCCTGACTTCCACGTCCGTCTTCTACTCGGACACTCTGGCGACTACCCCCACAAACGGAACTGCGCGATGTGCATGTACCTCAACACCACCAAGGGCCGGCAGATCGACATCTTCGTCGCCCCAAAGGTGTTGAAGATGGGCAAGGGGAGACAGGAAGGTCTGTTGCGGCATGAGTTCGGGCACGCAGTCGAGTTCCACTTGGAAGACGATCTGTACGCAGCACTGCCAGGTCTGCCCAAAGGTGTAGAACGCCGGGCTGATGACATTGCAGAACGCCTGTATGGTGCGCCCATCTACTACGATCGTGACCTGATCCAAACGACCACTGGGGGCATCCGACCACGCCCCATTGAACTGGGACTGTGACCATGGACTTCTCCGCACTCAACAACCCGAGCGACGGCAAGATCGGTGGAGGGACTGTTCTTTTCGCTGTGGCTCTGGCCGCCGCCGATGTGAGCATCACAGGACCACTTCCCTTTCCGGGGTCGTCCTTCATCACAGTCCCACTCGCGGGCTTGGCTGTCATCAAGTGGTTCCGGCAACGGGGGCTGGACCTCCAAGAAGCTCCCACACGACAGAACCCTGTTTTTGGTTTGATCGTTCCCCTCATTGGGATTCCTCTCATGGTGGGTACTGCGGCGTTGGGCACGGCTGCTTACATTGCCTACCAGCGGTACGCGGAACGGGGTGAAGTTCGTGAGGCCATCACGGAGGATCCGTTCCTCAGTCTCGTGAACCCTGCTGTTGGCGCTGCTGCTGGCGCTGTGGTGGCGTACATGAAGGGCGTGAGCGTCTGGCAAGCCTCACTGTTCGGAGCCGCTTTCGGGTGGGCTATGCGCAAAGCCTTGACCGAAGCACTCTACGCACAGGCCGGAGTTCCGTCTGGCCATGGAATGATTGAGGCCATCAGCGAATGAGCTACAAGGCCGTCATCCCCGTGATTCAAGGGCTTGGATACCGCAAGGTCGGCCCGAATGAGCCCAGTTCGCTTGAACTGGTGAAGAACACGTATGGGGTCATCGAAGAGGCGTCCCGCGTGGACCCTTCGGGCGGTCTGCTGGAAAACGTCGTGCGTGGTTCCTTCACCAACGCACTCATCTTCGCCTCGATTGGCTACCTTGTACCAGGACTGACCGCAGTGGAGGGCCTCAAATGGGGGGCCATTACTGGCGGTGCTCGGTCCGTTTACAACCACATGACTGGAGCCTGACATGGCTTGCGGCAGTTGCATGACTCATACCAATCCCGATCCTTGTTGCGGCCCCAGCCACAGCTTCGGGAAGCCCTTTGGATTCGATCTGGTCCAAGTTGAAAACCCGCCGTGGTTGCCAACTGTGCTGGGTGCCTTGGTGGCAGCCTTTGCCTACAAGAATCTCGATGTAGAGTCCGATGTGGCTGTGCCTCTTCTTCTGGGTGGGTTGGCCATCCCAGGAGTCATGTGGCTGAAGTACAGCTACCCACCTTCTTCGGAGTAGATCATGCCTCGCAACTTTGGCGCAGCCCACATGAACCCTGGCCACTATGGCAACATCACAGACGGCTTGGCTGGCATTGGCGCGATGGGCGTCGGTATTGTCGGTGGTCTTCTCGGCGCTGTTGCCGGGTCGAGCCTGAAGATGAAAGATGGTGCCTTGTACGGCGCTATTGCAGGTTTCGTCGTCCCGTTCGTTCTTCTCGCCCCCAAGAAGGATGATGCTGCCTGATGACTGCTGCTCTCGCCAAGCACATGGAGCGCCACCGCTTACTGCCGGAGACCCAACGGCAGTACAAGCGGATCGCTGCGCGTATGGAAGGCGAGAACCCAGTCGCATGGCTCAACCGCAAGGTCAACGCACGGACTCCCATTGGGACCGTGCTGCCTTTGCGTGCGGCAGTGAAGCACATCCTGTTGTCTCAGGGGTACACCCTCGGGGACATTGAGGCGATGCTTCCCAAGGCCAAGGGACGGCCATCGAAAGAGCGGAACGCACTCTCGGTGAAGCAACTTGCGCTGTTCTATGCAGCCGCCGACGATGTGCATGACCCAGTACGAACCATTCTCCTTTTGCTTCCGCGCACCGGGCTCCGAATCTCGGAGGCGTGCAATCTGCACCGTCGCAATCTGGTGCAGCGGCAGGGGCACTGGGGCATCCAGTTCCGGGGCAAGCGGGACAAGCAGCGGTTCGTTCCGCTCAACACCCCGGCACGGGCAGTCTTGAAGGAATACTTCGACTACCATCCTGTCCAGACTTGGTTCTTCACAGGGCGGGGAAATGGTCCAATCGGACCCGCTGCGGTGCGCAAAGTGTGCCGTCAGCTTCGTGACCGGCACCGTGAGCTTGGCAAGTTCACACCGCACACGCTCCGCCACACTTTTGCCACACATGCTTTGCGCTCTGGCATGGACATCCGAACGCTTCAGGCTTTGATGGGCCATGAGAGCATCGACACCACTTCCCGTTACTTGCATCCCGACGCTGAGATGCTCACCACAGCTATCGAAGCGATGGAGTAGACCATGGCCGACGCACCCGCCTTTCTCAACCACTTCCCTGCCGGTCCTGTTCCCACTCCACAGGGCAACCCAGGAAAGGGATTCGTGCATCACGGACCCCTTGATCCTGGCAACATCCCCGGACCGGTTCACCCGCCTCCCGGTTTGCCAGGGCCCATCAACATGCAGTCTGGCTGGCGTGTTGGTCCAGGCGTGTCAGTGACTCCTACAGGGAAGTCGACTTACGGCTACACCGAGAGCGATCTGTTGGAAGATGCGCGTCAGCGTCGCGATGCGGAGCTTGAACAAGAGATCATGGCTTCTGCCCAGATGGCCGCCCAACAAGCCGCAGAAGTGGCCGACAAGGCTGTGTCTTCTGCCGAATGGGAGGCCGGCTCGGCAATCCGTGAGGCTCCGACCCTTGCACCCAAGCTGTTCGGCTATGCCGCCATCACCGCCTTGGGCTTCATGGTTGGCCGGAAGTTCTCTCCCATGATGCCCATCAAGAAGATCCAAGGCAGTGTCCCCACTGCGGGAGCACTTGCGGGGTACGGCGTGGCATCGCTGGTCTACAAGGACACCCAGGACACCATTGCGCGAACAATGATGATGGTTGCAGCGGCGGTTGTCGGTGCCTATGCTGCGGACGTGATCTACCCCAGCAGGTGATGAATGACGCCACAGTTCGACGAGGCTCTGCTCAACCGGTATCGAGGTTTTGTCGAACTGTCCGCTCGTGGTGACGGTGGAGAGAAGGACAATGCGACCCGGCTCGCAGACCGTATGAAGTCCCGACACCCCGGCATTCACCAGGCAGCATTCCCCCCGGAACCCCTACCGTTTCCGGGTGAGGGTGCGCAGTCACAGAACCTGCGCGACATCTTCGACCGTGTAGCGAACCAGATGCGCAACGGCGCGACTTGGGCGGCACACGCGGCGTATGAGGCCATGCAGATTGACACGGCACGGAGAGCCGCAGAAGAGACCTTTGAGATTCGGTCCAAGGTCTTGGCAAGCGACAAGTGGCAAGTGGCTGCGAAGATCCCCCTCGACCAGCTTGAACTTCTTGCAGACGACTTCACACCTGTCCAGGCCGAAGTGTTTGCGGAGGCTGTCGCAGACATGGTGCGAGAAGAAGTCCTATCCGCACTCGGGTACGATCTGGAGTGATCAGGAACTCGTACCGTTGATGTACGTCACGTTGATGACGGTACTTCCAGAAGACGCATCGACACGAAGGGTCTCCGCTCCCGCAGATGGGCGCGTACTCTTCGGCCCAAGCACAAGCTGAAGGCTGCTTGTGGCCGGAATCTGCGCACCATTGCCGACGTTGATGGCCGCAGTGTTTGTCTGGTACCGCAAGAACACATTGTTGGCACTGGGGTTGAAAATCAGAACCGTGTGAGTGTTGTCGTATGGCTGGGGATTCAACTCGACCGCTGTGCCTGAACTACTCACGGTGGTTGAAAAGGAATGGATGGGATTGAACTGGCTCATACTTCAGACTCCGGGATGCCCTGCAAACGGAAGACAGCCTCACTGAGTCGGGCTGTTTGCTCGGAGAGCTTATCGAGAGAGGACCGTGTACGTCCATGCTCATCGGCAAACGCATCACGGAGTTGCTGGAGACTGTCTCGATGCTGCGCACCCAACTGAGTCATCAACTCGGTGTGGGCCTTTTGTTCCGATGTGATGGCATCTCGAAAGGTCTTCTGCTGCGACTTCAGCATCTCTTGGTAGAGATTCTGCTCGCGCGGCAAATAGAACTGCAACAGGTAGTAGATGATGAAGACGCCCAGCCCGGCGGGGATTCCGGCCTGGATGAAGAACTGAAGCATCTCTGGAGTCACTTCTTCTTCCTACCCTTCTTGCCCTTCTTGCCCTTCTTGCCCTTCTTGCGCTTGTAGATGATGAGGCCACCTGTTGCGAGAACGAGGGCTCCGACACCAAGCCACAAACCCATGTTGCTGGGTTCTTCCTGCGTTTCCTGCTCGGAGGATGTAGCGGTAGGGTCTACTGGCAGACCCGTCATGGGGTCGATGCCCATTCCTGCACCGGTTGAGGCCACGTTGGTGTATCCACCGCTGGTGTCAACCTGCACATAGCCTTTCTCTTCTCCCTCCGAGTAGGCTTTGCAGGTCTTCCAAGCCGCCTTGCCCTTCTTCTCAGCAGCCTTCATCTTGTTGCGATACGGCTTGCACTTACTTTTTGGGAAGATGGCGAATACGTTGCAGCCAGCATTGACCAGAGCGCGCTTTTGCTTTTCATACTCATTGACAGCATCAGCGTAGCCCTTGCACTGCGCTACCTTCTTGCCCTTGTGCGCCCAGCGGACGCCCCCGTAGTGGCCAGGGTTCGAGCGGAACGCGAGCGCACCGTAAGGGGCAGGAACAACGTGCTGCGGAATGAGTCCCATTCGGACAGCGGGCAGGTGCATCGGCATGGGTACACTCCTTCAGGCGAAGGCTATCACCGACTGCGCCTCCGGCGCGAGCGTCGTTTCTTACGCCGAGTGCTCTCTGGGCGGCGAGTTCCAACGATTGCACGGATGTCCTTGGCAATCCGAATCGGCTTGAAGCTGCGGGGCATGAACTTGGGGGCGTCATGGTTCCACACAGTGATGGCGTGCCCTTGGTCGCGCAGATGAGCGTAGTGGTAGCCGTGCATGGCCATCCAGACCTGCGCAGACCGCTCGTTCCAGCGAGGTTTGTTGAACACGATCTGATGGACGTTCGGTGTCTGTGGAAGAGGCGGTAGAGGCTTACTCAGTCCGAGCGACACCGGTTTGTCACGTTTGGGCTGGAGGTGCGTGTTCCACTTTCCGATCAAGCGTGCGACCGACTCCTCGGGCTTTTCTCGGATGTCTTCTGTGCCAATCGCGTTTCGGACGATGCGGCGCTTGGCCTCCACGATGTCCGACAGGCGGTCGTCGATGGTTCCTTCTGCGTGCAGGTGCCAGATTGAAGTCTTGGCCTTCTGGCCAATGCGTCGGATTCGGTCTTCGGCTTGCTCCTCATCAGCAGCAGTGAAGTACCGCTCCACAAACATCAAGTGCCGCGCCCGGTGCAGTGTGATGCCTTCCTTGGCCGCCTTGCTCCCGATGAACACAGCCACGCGACCTTCCTGAAAGGTGTCGATGGCTTTCTGGCGTTGCTTGCGCGTGGTGTTGCCTTCAACCGTGACAAACTTGATGCGTTGCTTGCGTAGGAGGATCTGAAGACGCCGTATGACCTCCTGATGCTCCGCGAAGAGCACGACGGGTTCTCCCAGCCTCGCTGCACGACTTGCCCAGTCAGCCGCCGCATAGACCTTGCTGGCTCCAAGCACGCGCCGCATGTACCCGACCTTGACCAAGGCTTCCGCAGCGAGAGAGCGGGCAGCAGCAGCCTGCGCCTCTCCCGCATCCATGCGCTTGCGAAGCTCAGATTCCAGCCAGTCCGTGAAGTCCGCGTCCAAACGCATGTACCGTTGGCGGTCCTTCTGCCTCAAACGGATGGTCAACCGGCTGCGCGTCTTGGGCGGAATGTCCGGTGCTACGTCTTCCAGAAGCCTCCGAATCATCGGGGGTGTCTCACGGGACTGAAAGTAGCTGTTGATGGCGTCCAGTTCGAGGCTCGTGTTCACGATGGGTGTTCCCGTGAGCAACAAGCGATGGTTGACCCGCTGACTGATCGTCATCAGGGCCTGGCTGCGCTGCGCTTCCGGGTTTTTGGCAAAGTGCGCCTCGTCCGCCACGAGCATCTTGAACCCGTAGTGCGCAAGCTCCAGTTCGCGTTCTGCAAGCATGGACCAAGGAACGACCATGACATGTGCCCGCTTGCGGGGAATGGGGGACTTCTGGTCCTTGATGGCGTGGATGGCGATGCGGCCAACCCACTTGCGTGCTTCTCGGCACCAGTTGGTCACCACGCTGCTGGGGCAGACAATCAGGGCCGGTGTGAGCTTGGCCATGTCACGTTTGATACAGGCCAGTACTTCAATGGTTTTGCCTGTGCCTGGGGCATTTGCGATCAGCGCGTTGTAGTCATGCTTGGCCAGGAAATCGACATCCTCTTGCTGGAAGGGCCTGAGAGTCAAGGCTGGCACATGGCACTCCGAGATGGCAGTCGGTCTGGTCAGGAAGGTCGCGCGACAGTACCCTAATCACCGACTCTGGAGTTGAACCATGGCAAGATCGCGCCGAAGCGGGAAGTACGCAGCCATCTGGAACAAGTACGGGCAGAAGGGCTTTGGTATGCCCACCATGGCTCCCAAGGTAGGGAGCTACCCGCTGTACCCAATCAAGCGCGCTCAGTTCGCTCTCGTCCTGATTACCTCGCCGTCCTTCGACAAGAAGAAGGGACAGCGGGCCCAGATTGCCCAGCGGGCACTTGCGGCCCACCCGAGCCTGAAGTCTTTTTGGAAGGAACGGCAGAAGACCATCAACGCTCGATTGAAGCGCGGCGGGTCTCGTCGAATGGTTGCCAATCCCAAGCGGTATGACCGCGCGCCCACACGGGGTCCGGCCGAGGCTGCAATGCGGCGGGATGGGTTCTACGATTTCGAGTACGACAAGAAGGGCACGGTTCCCGGACTTGGGCCGGTGCTGGCGTACACCGCCTATGACACGGATGGTGTTGAGCACCGTGTCAATGTCGGTCGTGTTCGTGGCAAAAACATGCTGGAGGTACGTGCCATCTCCATCGACCGCTTCAGTCGCTGAACAAGACGTAGGCGAACAGCCCGAGACCTCCGAGGACCAGCCCGTATCGCAGGTACTGTGCGATCTTCGCGTTTGTCTGTGCCCGGTCCGCACGGTCGATGATGTCTTGGATCATCTGAGGACTGGGTGGCATGGGCGTCAAGCCGGCTTCGGCTCGTTTGGCTGCCATCTCCATCAGGTCCAAGATGCCCAGAATGGACAACTTGGTCTGAATGTCCCACACGGGATTTCCGAGCGTCCCGCCGCGTGCCAGCTTGTTTTGTAGCTTCCCTGCTTCAACCTTTCGTTGGTTGGGACCCATGGCAAGGGCCTCGAAAATCCAACCAGGCACGGATGCAGCCGCAGGCAGTCCCAACTGCTGTGCGATCTGAATGGCCTGCGCTTCTCGCAAGTTCCGCCGCTTGATCATATCCACCAGACTGATGATGGACGCGGCGAGCGCCAGACCCCCAGCAATCACCCAACCTGCGGGCCCTGCGGCAGAACTGACACCTGCCGCGCTGAGAAGAGAGGTGACCGTCGCGGCCGAGGCAGGCACTGCAAGAGCCCTCCCTGTGATCTCTGCCGTGTAGACAAGGCTCTCTTGCTGGCGCGTGCTCAACCCGTAATCCGACATCAGAAAGCCTCATTCAGACCGTACAGGAACACGATGGAGGCCAGTCCCACGGCGGCAATAGGGATGATGCTTCCACCGGTCGTTGTGGTGCCTTCTGCCGTCTGCTGCTCGTAGGCGACCGCTTGCTGGTAGTAGAAGTCAGCCGGCGTCCCCTGAGCGATCTGCGTATTGCCAGTGATGGCGGCCAGTTCAGATTCCCATTTGGTCACCTTGTCGCAGGACTTGGTTTTGCCCGAGTTGCACTTGGGGGCATGGCTGGCGATCTTCTTTTCAAGGTAGCACGCGCGCTTCACGGGGTCCTTGGCCAGCCCGAAGAAGGTGCCACACCCACCATACCCCTGAGCACCCAAAGAAGGATAGAACGGTGTCTTGGGCCGGTGAGTGTGGCCGAAACGGTCCTTGTACTTGCGGTACCGGTAGACAGACCGAAGGTTTGTCGCAGCCTGACTCACAAGGTCTGACTCCCAAGGCATCACACGGTCGGTCGTGGAAAGGCGGTCCTCAGTTCGTCGAGCCATGTGCTCGATTTCCATTAGGTTCTTCTTCATCATGTAGGCGTGAGTGTAGGCCATCAGAGCGCGTCCTCAATAGAGTCGAGCGTGCTGTAGATGCTCTCCAGAGCAGCGCTCATCTGCTCTCCATCTGTGAGTGAGCCTGCTTTTTTAATCCGCTTCATCACACGGGCCATCTTCTTCGCGATGCCACGAAGGCGGCTCATCTCACTCTTGTCCCCTTGATTTCGGGCTGCATTGAGAGCCGACATGCCCTGTGCGCTGATGGCGTTGTACCTGTCCTTCACAACTGCATAGTCATCCTTGCGATCTCTGCGGAGGCTTCCAGCACGCTTTGTTTTCTCCAAGACATTCCGGCGAGACTGGGCAACCGAGCCAAAAGGAGGGGAAGGGGCAGTGGCCGAGAGAGCGTCAGCAGCGGCAACTGCTGCTCCGTACCCTCCGTCTTCTCCTGCCCGAAGAGGGTCAATGTAGAAGGCGTAGGTGGCTCCCGAGGTTTCGGAAATCTGCACGCGCTTCTTGCCGAGCTTTTTGTCCAGCCGCTTGCGCACAGTCTCGGCTTCTTTTTTCTTGGCGTAGTAGAAGACAGGAGGGGTGTTGTCTCGCAGCGTAGACATCCACTTCTTTTGGAGGATGGGATCGAGCTTGGAGAAGGTGCGCAGGGCCTTGACGTACTCTCGCTGTCCCTTCTGAGTCAGCCCCTGCCCAACGAGCGGGCCGACAATGAAGTATTTACCAGACTTTCCGAAGACCTTGTGGGCTGCGCGGGTGTTCCAAGTACCCATCGGCGCACCATAGGTGCCCTTGGCTTCTTTCCAAGTCACCCATGGGAGCTTGCGGTAGCCCGCTTCTGTAGCCGACCGACGCAACTTCTCCCTGACCGCGTTTTCGTTGCCGCCAAAGCCGTAGACCACGTAGGTCTCGAACTTCTCTGTCTTGCCCAGGCGATCTTCAGTAGTCTCGACTGCGGAAAACGCCACAACCGGGCGGTTCCACTCTTCCCGTTCTCGCCGAGTGTACCCGTTGTCCGCAATGCCCTGAGCCAGCTTGCGGAAGTTGATGGCTGAAGAGCGGTTGAGGGCTGTCTGAAGCTGCTGGGGCGTCACAGGTTTGATGTCGATGCGGCCCAGTTCATCTCGGTACATCTGCTTGATGCCCAGCGGCGAGCGGCCCATCAGGTCCATGATCTCATTGGCTTCTTCGACAGACTTTGAACCATAGATGCGGTCTTCAAGCGCGGAAGGTACACCCAGCGGAAGGAACCGGTAGGTGTCTCCTTCACTGAAGTGCAAGGTCATGTTGCCGCTGGTCTTCGCGATGGTGTAGCTGATGTTCCCCCCAATCTCGACGGGCTTGCCATTGCCATCCTTGCCAAACACGACGGGGTAGTTGGCTCCGTCTTGTCCGGGAGGTGCGGTAAAGGTCGTGTCTTCGGCAGCACGACCCTTGCGGCTCAGGGGACCAATGCCATCCCCCGCACGCCCGATGCCCGCCTTGATCTTCCCTTTGGCCTTGCCTGCCTTGCGGCGATCTGCTTCTTCCTTGCCCTGACGTTGACCCGAGACAAACTCGCGACCACCTACATCGGACTGCCCCACAGTACGGGGGACAACTGTGCGTCCTGTTCGCTGGGCACGCTTGACTCGACTCTCTCGTGCCCGCTGCTCCTTAGTGACTTGCTGAATGCCTCGCAGCTTTTCAGGAGCCAGACGACGGACAATCGCTTCCGCCGCAGGCAGCGATACCATTTCCGGGGCTACTTCAAGGTTGTGGTCGATAAAATCCTGTGCCGCCGATTTCCGGGCTTGAAGAGGTGTCTGCCCCTGGCGGCGATATTGTTCGATTACACTTCGGATGAGAGTCTCATTCTCACGCGCCGCATACTTGTGGCGCTTTTTCGGGGTCTCTTCCAGCCAATCGTCGAACTCGTCCCACATTTCCCCAAGGGTTTTGGTATTGGGGTCTCCGTCCACTGCGTTGGCAAACTCTTCGAGTGAGTCGGGGTTGCGACGTAGACGAGTGATGGCACCCTTGGCTGCTGCTTCACTCTTGTAGCCCTTGGGGTTGAGCCCCGGCATCAAGGGCTGGACGTGGAAGCGGCGAGACTTGCCACGGCCCTTCGCGACAATCCGAAGAGGGCCTGACTTGCGGGCGAGGGAGAGTGTGACCTCGTAGTCTTGTGCATTCTCAGCAAGATCCTGAGCGTCTTCGTGTCTCTTGTATGCCCGGCGACGGCCCTTGGCAGTCGGTTGCTGAGTGCCCGGAATCAGGTAGCCGTGCTTCTGCCCTTGGGTGGTAGCGATGGCGAACGCACGGCTTTGGATGGCCCGCACTTCCTTCTGGGAGAGTGTGCCCATGCGTAGCGCAGCCAAGTCTCGACGACGGCCTGTGGGCGTGTAGATGGACTTCACCCCAAGGCGCTTGGACATCAGGCTCTCGTAGATGCCTTGCACGACAGCACGGAACTGCTCGTCCTGCTTCTTCATCACGTCCATCTTTCGGCCAGCGGGGTTGTTTCGCATGTTGAGCCATTCCTTTGCTGGATCTCCACCCCAGTTCAGCCAAGCCATGTAGCCGTTGCTGGGGTTCCGATCGTTGCCGAAGTTCTTGCCTTGCTTGTCACGTTCGTGGCGAGTCAGGTAGGCCCGCATCCGAGTCTTGGCCAGGTCGTCAATGCTGGGGTCAAGGACAAGCTGCACGGCACGGGCGAGGCCCACACCGCTCTGAGACGTGTAGTTGTTGTCGTAGGACAGGCGCAAGCCATGGAGAGCCGCCTCCCGAACATCCTTGGGAGGAACATGACGCCCTTCTCCCATCTCCTGTCCGTAGTGGGCTTCTGCACTGCGTCCAGAAGGCGTCTTGCTTCGCACGATGTCGATGAAGTCATCTGCGGAAGGCCGCGCAGGGAGCCCAGCGCGTCGGTAGAGCGCCTTCCATGACGATGGAGGGCTGTGGAGCATCTGCTCGACTTCACGCCGCACACGAGCCGAGAGGCTGCTTCGCTGGGGGTTCAAGATCCGCAATGCAGAAGCACGCTTGCGCGCAATGAAATCCTCTCCATCCACGCGAATGTCCACCATTCCTTGCGGACGATGGCCGACAATGACGCCCTGTAGGCCATCAACGCTGACGCTGGTTCCGATTGCGGGACGGGCCATAGGCGCACTTCTCCATGCGCGAGGGTATCACGCCCGTCGATAGACTCGTTTGTAGTAGTACACGCCGAGTGCTACGACCGTCCCCACTCCAATGGTCGCCGGAATCATCCAGGTCTGAAGACCGTAGTTGACATACATCGGAAACCACTCTGATGCAGTCTTGGCCCGCACCTGAAGCTGACTGTCTCCGTGCTGGTAGCCACAGGCTGCACACTTCTCAATCTTGTTGGCGAAGACCTGTGCCAAGTAGGGAACGCTGGGATTCTGGTCAGCCAGTTCGTCGAGACGCTTCGCTTTGATCTCCTTGATGACCCGCTGGGTGTTGATCACCGGGTCGAACCTCTCTTCGAGAGTCATCCCGGTGCCCAGTCCTTGCACGGCGTTCAACTGAAATAGACCCGCTGACTCCTCTCCTTCTGTTCCCTTGAACGCCCGCTCGTTCAGCCG
>JGI24006J15134_10000780_pt1 | contig 18938 bp, 29 predicted proteins | sample LinPmetageLP53_FD_15134 | JGI IMG/M metagenome (IMG submission 15134)
ACTATATATTGCCAGATACATTATAAGTGGGAAACAATAAGGCATTATTATACTAAAGATGGTCTTAAATATTGGATGCAAACACTAAAGTATTTTAAATAAAAGGAAATTAATATGAGTAAAAATATAAAAAAAAATGGTTTATTTCAAGGATATGAACCGAATAGAATAAGTTTTTATATAATACTATTAGAAACACATAGATATGATGAATTAAAAAAAGTATTATTTAAAGACATGGAAAAATATAAAATAGATACAAAAAATACGGAGGATAAGTAATGACAATAACAGAAAAACAATATAAAGAATATATTGATGTTCAAAAAGGTGGTTTATATAATATGTTTGATGCTCGAGCAAGAATGATGACATCTTTAAATAAAGAGCAATGGATGAACATTATAACAAATTATAAAGTGTATCATAATAAGTGGGGTTCATAATGGAAGGATTATTTGATGTTGATGTAGATGAGAATGGACCGTTTATTGTATCATACATACCAGAAAGGGAAGAAATGGATACACATCCTATTAATAGTATAGAAAAGAAAATGAAGTTGTTACTTAAAATGCAAGGGTTTATTGATAGAGATATTCAATTTAAACAAAGTAATAAACAAAGATTGTTAAAGATTGGATATTGGAATTATTTAGATGAAGATGATTTATTATATGTTCAACAACACGCAAAAGTAATTCTTACACCTAGACAATGGGAAGATGAAGACACAGGCAATCTTGTAGCATATGAAATAAAAGTTAAATAGTCTTTTACCTTCTTGTAAGACTATTGCGAGTGTCTTTGGTGGTGATACACTCTCCAAAAAGAAAACCACCAACATTTAAACAATAATAAAGGAGAATAACATGGGAATGGATTTAATAAGCATAAATAATGATAAAGAATTTAGAGCTAATGTTTGGTCATGGAGACCAATATGGAGATTAGTTGCTACAGAATGTGAAGACTTTCTTCCAGAAGATGCATATGAATCTGGTTCAATGAATGATGGATATAAAATAGATGAAGAAATGGCATTAATGATTCATAATAAACTAAAGTCTCTTAACATAACTAAAATAATTAAAGAGTATCACTATTATCTTGATAATTTACCATTAGAAAATTGCAAGTTTTGTGATGGCAACGGAATAAGAGATGATGAGAATGTTAAGGGCAAATGTAATAATTGTAATACGGAGTATACAAAAGCAGAGGGAGTTCCTGTAGGTAAAGAAAAGAATTTTCAAACTAATTACAGGATGTATCAAGAACATATAGAAGAGTTTATTGATTTTTGTAAAACTAGTAAAGGATTTCAAATATGTTAAAATATACTGAAGAAGAAATTAAAGAAGCTGTTGATATAGCAATTGGAGATGATGGATTTAGAAGTAAAGAAGTCATAGAAATATTAAAAGTAATTAAAAAAGAAGAAAATGGGAGAAAAAGCAATGGGAGCATTTGATAGAACAGATTTTGCATTAGGTAGATATAAATCTGCTGAAGAAGCATATAACGAATTAGTAGAAGAAGCAGAGTACGAATACGGATATGATGCTTACAACGGTACAATATCTACATCTGATGGGTTTTTTATAAGAAAAGAACATCCTAGATATGGTACAAAGAAATTCTGGAAGTTCGTAGATAAAACTATGGACGGTACAAAGTTTAGTGCATGGAATTGTATAGAAATAAAAGGAGCAGTATTAAAAGCAATAAAAGAGAAAGAAGGTTACAAAGGCAAACGTAACATTAAAGCATTTTTCTTTTGGGGGTTAGCAGCATCATGAAAATATGTAGATTACAAATAGATAAACAAAATAGAATAACATTACCAAAATCATTTCTTGATGCAAATAATATATCTTCAGGTCAATGGGGGTTTATGACTGTAATAGTTGGAAAACATCGTTCCGTAAAACTTACATTTGAATCTAGAACAGAAAGAAAATCAAGAGAAGAATATTTAGAGATTGATTCTAAACCTTGATATTGTTAAATTTACAGGAAGATAAGGAGTAAATATTATGAGTAAAATATCACAAATATATCATGATTATTTAAAACACAAAGAAGAACAAGGTAGTATAGATAGAGATAAAGCTGTTGGGTTTCACGCATCAGCGACTGGTTCATGTTTTAGAAAACAGATGTATTCTTATTACAATTACAGTTCGTCACCAAAGGATGAAAAGTCATTAAGAATATTGCGATTAGGTACAGTAGTTCATAAAGATATTGAAGACGCTATGCATCATTATATGAAAACAAGTGCAAAAGAACTTATGGATAATAGTGTATCTGTATTTTCTGAACATAAGATTGAAGTACCAGAGTTAAATATTGTTGGCACATTAGACATTGCAATGTACAATAGTGAAACGCAAGTACTAGATATATATGATGTGAAAACTGCAGCTGCTTACACATGGCAAAAACACTTTGGAAGAAAAGATAATAGACAAGAAAATGCAAATCAAAACTATAAACTACAATTAGGTACATATGGTTTAGGTATGCAATCACAATTGAATCCAACAAAAACAAATCTTCATTTATTCTGGTATAATAAAAATACAAGTATGATAAGAGAAACAGTTGTGCATCAAAAATGGATTGACAATGCATTTGATTATTGGACAGAACTCAATGAATTGTTTCAAGATTATGAAGATAAGTTTGTTAATTATTTAGAGCCTGGAATAGAATATGGAGTACCTTTTGAAGATTGGGAATGTAAATATTGCCAATACGAAAGTATATGTCCAAGTACAATAGCACAAAGAAATGTAAGAAAACCAAGAAAACCAAGACAAAGGAGAGTATAATGAATGAAATAACAACAACAGATAATCTAGAAGTTATAAATGGCATCAGATTAATGATAACAGATAAACATAAAAAAGTATCAAAGATAAAAACACCTAAACCATATATTAAAAAGAAAATGGGTATGGAATATGTAGAATACGATTATATGCGTTCTGTAGCAGATAAAGAATTTCCAGGTTGGAGTTGGCTTGTAGTCAAAGCAGAAATGGCAGGAAGTGAAGCATATCTTGTTCATGGTAGATTAAAATTTTACGATGAAGGTATATGGAGAGAAGGTGATGTTACAGCTGCTCATAGAATACAAAAGAAAAGAGGTACAAATGAGTTTGTTGATATTGGCAACGATGTTAAAGCAGCTAATACAGATGCAATAAAAAAAGCATTTAATATGTTTATGAATATTGCAGACGATGTTTACAAAAATCAAATTGAAGAAACAACTCTATCTGGTGAACAAAAATCAGAAATATTAAAAGTTGCTAAAAAGATAAGTACAGAAAAGTTTGACCAAATAACTACTCTTATTCAAGAGGGAGATATATATGGTGGTAATTTTAATTCTTCATTAGCAAAATTAGAAAGAGTAGCAAATGCGAAAGATTGATGTATCATATGATGATGGCATACTTAATAAAGATGATGAATATATTGTCGGAGTTAATGATGGCACTACGTTTAATAATGTTAAATACAAAGGAGTAAGATTGTTTAATGGTAAAAAGATGTTAATGTTTCAAACAAAAGCAAATAGACAATTAACTATCAATCCATCATTTCACACTTTTACATTAGAAAAAACAGATAAGGAGTAACTATGCAAAAAAAAGATGACATAGAAAAGTTAAAAGAAGCAGGTGTGCTTTCTGCAAAGGCAACTGCAGCTCTTGAAAAAAGTGGAGGTGTAAGCAAACGTAATATTGCACCTAAACGATTTTTAAAGACTGCTGATGGTGTTTGGGTTATACCAACTCTATATTTTAGAGGTGGCAAAAACACAAAGCCTAGTAAAGAGCAATCTGAATTAACAAGTAAAATAAACACACTAATAACAAAATACACAATAGAAAGGAAAACAACATAATGGCAACAGAAATAAATGCATTTTATGATGAATCAGCACAATGGAAACCAACAGAGGAGGGTGATTACCCAGCTCACATTTCTGGTTTAACAACTAAAGAAATGATGACAAAAGCAGGAGAAGCTATTATTGTCAACATGACATATAAAATAGCAGACGAAGCTGCTGACTTGAAACAACTTGTATATGAGATGGATGGATATAAATATAAGTTAGACCAAGAAGGTAATAGAATCCCTATTACAGATGGAGAAGGTGAACAAGTCACAACTGATTGTTCTCATTTAGTAGGAGAGGTAAAATACGATAGTGGTTGGTTTATATTCACAAGTAGTGAATCTGGTTCTAAAAATGCTAGATACTTTAGATTACTAGAGAATCTTGGCATTAAAGTAGAAGAACAAACACTAGGTGATAAGAAAGTAAAGAAACTAGTATTGTTAGAACAATCTGATGTTGTAGGTAAACCAGTTATAATTGACCTGCAAAGAGAAGAATATATCACTTCTGATACAAAACATCTTCCACCAGAACAACAAGAAAAAAGGTCAGTATTAAAAGTTAAAAATGTACAGCCTTGGGCAGATGGTGTAGAGATAACTGAAGATGAAGTAGATGGAGATGTGCCGTTCTAAATAAACAATAACAATGTACTGAGGAGCTGACCGAAGTATGAAACTATTATAATTCGCATTATTTAATTGGGTGATTCGTTTATAGTGGATAGTAGGAGGCTCCTCAGTCTGGAGGAAAAATGGAAAAAATAAAATACAATGATTTAATTTTATTAAAAATAAAAGATAAATTAGATAAAGGAAAACAAGAATACGGAGGAGATTTAAATCCACATGATGGTAGAGATTGGCATAAAGAAGCATTAGAAGAAATGTTTGATGCAATGGTTTATATAGTTGCTAAACTTATACAATTAGAGGAAAATAAATAATGCAAACATTTTTACCATATGAAAATATAAAAGAATCTTTAAAATGCTTAGATAATGCAAGACTTAAAAATCAAAGAACAGAAGCATTAGAATTAATTACATCTCTGACTACAGATAAAGGATGGAAGTATCATCCATGTTATAAACTCTGGGAAAATAATATAGATGCTTTAAAATATTATTATAATAATTCTGTTATTACATGGGCAGAAAGAATAGGTGAAAACTATCATAAAGATATGCTATTAGAAATAATAGACCCATTGTTTAATATGCCAGTTTGGTTAGGTAATAAAAGATTACACGCATCACATCGTAGTAATTTACTTAGAAAAAAACCTGATTTTTATAAACATTATGAATGGAAAGAACCACATGATTTACCATACTATTGGTACGGATATGCAAAATCAGACCAACAAACTAATTTATTTATAACAGAGGAGGAAGAATGAGAAGAGAAAGTCAAAAATCAAAAATAATGAAACACCTTGCTGAAGGTAATAGTATTACACCACTAGACGCATTAGAAAAGTTTGGATGTTTTAGATTAGCTGCAATTGTACACAATATAAAACAAGAAAGAGAGTTTATGGAAAATAAAGATTTAGTAACAACTATGGTTACTAATAAATTTGGTGTAAAATACGGTAGTTATAAACTTAAATCAAAAATAAAACAAAACATTAATTCATTAAAAGATAGAAATCAGAGGGTTTTGGGATTAATAGTATAAACTATTTTGAATATATGTAAATTAATAGATAAATTAAGGAGAGGGTGGCTTAAAAATCCTCTTCTTTTCTTATCTTTATATATAGTCACCCTCCCTCCTATCTAAATAAATTATAACAATACACATACAGAAGGAGAATATTATGTCAAATAAAAATGTAAATGATTCTGGTATATCAATAAAAGGTATGATAGAGATATACAAAAATCTTATAAGTAAAGGTAAGATAAAGCAAGGAGATTCTGGATATCTTAGAATGAATCAATTAAAATTAAGATATAAAAAAGGAGAAAGGAATTTTCAAAGATGAAAAAATCAACAGCATTAATAAGATTTACTAAAGAAGAAATGCAAAATTTATTAGTTGCTTTAGTATTAGCATATGATGCATCTTGCAATTTAAATCAAATGGATTTTGCTAAAAATTTTAAAAGATTAAGAAATGATATTAGAAAAATAAAACATGATTTAGAAAGAAAGGAAAGAGAATATGAAGAAAAGGGTTTCAAATCAAAATAAAGAATACAATAAAAAGTTAAGAGCAATTAAAACATTAGCAAACAAGTCATTAAAAGAAGGAGTTAAGTTAAAATGCTCTCCGGGCCGTAAGTTTTTAGAAGATGTTCCTATTGGCAAACTTGTTAAATGTGGTAATAGTGAAGGAATAGTTTATAAAAAAACAGATAGTTCCGTTATGGTAATTGTAACTAAACATAATGATTCTTTTACTGCTGATGCATTTTACTTAGGAGAAAGAAGATGGGCAACTACATCGGAAGTAGAGGTATTAGATTGAACACAAGAAATAAATGGAAATATAAATCTATAGAAGATTCTCAATACATAAAAGACAAAAAAGAAATTATAAGAAAAAATGGAAATGGATGGTGGTTATTTATTGATAGAGTTTTAAGTGATAAAATTAAAAAATCAAAGGAGAAAAAATGAGAGGAGAAACTAGGCCGTGGACTTGCCCACAATGTGGATTTAACTATCTTAATAAAAGTAACTATTCTAAAAAAATAAATGAGATATTAAAAGATAGAGATTTAAAAACAAAAAAACAATTACGAGACGTTGCTCAATTAATTAGAGTAAATGTTCCATCTGATTCTGGTAGAGATAAATATTATTTCTTTTTATATAATGTAAAAGAAGTAGATAATACAACATTATTATGGGGATTAGACCAATTTTACAAAGGCAAACATTATTTAAAAGGAAAAGGATACGCATATTTAAAAGCAGTAATACTTTCTAGAGATAAAAACAAGGAGAAAATATCAGAAAATGAAAAGAAGATGATAGGTTCTGCCCCACCAACTGTAACATAGGAGTAAAAATGAAAAAAGAAGAGCAAATAAACAATGAAGACAATCGTTATTGCATAGCATGCGATGATTGCGGATGTAAATATTGTTATAAAACAAACCCACACCTTGAAGGAGGAGAATAATGAATAAAGTAAATATAAATGATATAAACTTTCCTGTAATGGAAGTACCAGCACAACTTGGAAATGATATTGTTAAAGATACTGGACATAAGTTTATTGTTAGAAAAGATACTGGTAAAATACTTAGTTGTATGACAGATAATTATAGACTTGTAAAAAATGAAATGATTACTAAAAAAACTGAAAATATAATAAATAAAAACGGAGGAAGATTAAAAGAAGTACAAATGTTTGGTGGAGGAGCAAGAACTATGGTTAAATGGGAGTTTCCAAAACATAAAGTTAAAATAGCAAAACATGATGAAATGACACCAGAAATTGTATGGCAAAATAGTTATGATGGAACTGTAGGTCTTAATATTATAGCAGGTGCATTTAGATTAATTTGNTTAAATGGAGCAGTAATAGGTGTAATCGCTACTAAATATAAAAACAAGCATATTATACAAAATATGAAATTAGATGACATAGAAGGAGTAATAGACGAAACAATTAATAAGACTAAAGTAATGATGAAAGAAGAATTTCCTTTATTGCATGATACAAAAATGAAAGATAGCCATGTTCTCAAAATTCTAAAGATGTTTCCAATAACATCATCTGATTACATGACACAAAAGTTAATACAAGATAAGCCTAAAAATCTTTGGGATTTATTTAATGTATCTACTAATGTAGCAACTCATGGTTTAGATAGAAGATTAGAAGCAACACATAAACTAGAATCTAAATTATATAAAACAGTTGTAGGATTAGCAAAAGAAAAAAGTAGGGTAAATGCCTAGTTCGGATTGGTATGATTGTCCTATAATACTTCCATACTATGGGGGGAAATACACAATGAGTAAAAGGTTAGTTCCTTTAATCCCCCCTCATGAAAGGTATTTCGAAGTATTTGCAGGCGGTCTTTCAATGTTCTTTAGAAAGCCTAAAGCAAAATGGAATGTATTAAATGATATAGATAGAAATATTGTTAATTTATATACTTGCGTAATAGAAAAGTATGATGAACTTACAAATTATTTATTTTGGATTCCCAAAAGTCGTGAATTATTTGTAAATTACAGAGATGAGATAAAAGAAGAAAGGAATTTTAATATTCCAGACCCTTATCAAGCTGCTAAATACTTTTATTCTGTAAGATATAGTTTTAACAAATTAATACATACACCATTTGCGATGAATAAGGATTTAAATAAAGACTTTGCTGATGAGTTAAAATATTCAAGGAAATTTATAGGAGGAGGAACAATAGAAAATCTTGATTTTGAAGAGTTAGTTACAAGATATAAACCTAAAAAAGGAGATTTCTGGTATCTAGACCCACCATATTATATTGCTACTGAAAAAGCAGAGCAAAAAAGAGATTACTATATGAATACTTTTAATCTTGATGACCATCAAAGAATGAAAGAATCTGTAGATGTAATTAACAAAGCAGGAGGATATTTTATGGTTAGTTATGATTACAGAGAAGAAGTAGCAGAGTTGTACAAAGACTATAACATACAAACAATTAATATTGTATATGCAGGAGCAACAGATGAAAGTAGACATAAGAAAAGAAAAGAATATGTCATTACAAATTATGAAGCAAATACACAATATAATATGTTTGAATCAAAGGAGGTAATATGAGTGAAAATAAAGAAGTGCTAAAAGCACTACCAAGTTCAGAAGACACAGAAAAAGCATTATTAGGATGCTCAATTATAGGTGGCGATAAAGAAGCAGAAATAACAATGGCATGGATAAGGAATGATGATGCATTTTATACAACTAAAAACAAACAAATCTGGAAAGCAATAAAATACTTATACAAAAATAATATAGAAATAGACATAATAACATTATCAGATAAAATAAAAGATATGACAGGAGAAGCAGATAGTTATTACATAACTGGATTGATGGATATTCCATCTATTTCTAATGTAACTGAGTACGCAAGAATAGTATGGGAAAAATATATCCAACGAGAAACTGCTAAAAGTGCAAAAAAGTTAATGGATGCAAGTTATGAAGACTATAAAGAAGTTGGTAATATATTAGAAAAACATACAAAACTAATACATGAGTTAAAGGAAGTACAACCATCTAAGAAAACAGAGATTGCTGATTTAGTTGATAATATGAAAGCAAATATTAAAGAAGGTGTAAATATTATACCATTTAATAAACCATATTTAGATTTCTCTGCTGGAGGTATGACTCGTAAAGAGATAACTGTAATAGGTGGTAGGCCCGGACATGGCAAGACTACTTTAGTAACTAATATTATTAAAGGATTGATTGAGCAAGGATACAAAGTAATGATGTTTAATCGAGAAATGAGTAATACAGAAATGCTAAAGAAATTTGTTGTAATGGAAAGTCCTAATCTTTTATATGCTAACATAAGACAAAACTCTGTAGGTGAAACAAATGAAGTAGAGTTTGAGGATACAATAGAAAAAATAAAAGATAAATACAAAAATCTAATAATGTATGAAAATATAAGAACATTAGACGATGCAATGAGAGAAATATCAAAGCATAAACCTGATGTAATTGTAGATGATTACATTCAATTGATACAAGTAGAGGGAGTACAAGAAGGCAGACGATTCGAAATAGAAAAGATAATGCAAGAATATAAATGGATATGTAAGTCTGAGAATTGTAGTGCAATACTTGTAAGTCAATTAAATCGTGAAATAGAAAAACGTATTGACCCTAGACCTAGAATGAGTGATTACGCAGAAAGTGGTGTGATAGAACAAACTGCTGAATCTGCTGTATTTGTATTTTATGGTTACAATTTTGACCATGAACGATTTAATAGATATGGTAGTGAAATTATTATATCTAAAAGTAGGTATGGTAGAGTAGGTACATATCCTGTTGGGTTTAATGGTAATCGATGTTCATTCTATGTAAATAAAGATATGGCAGTAGGAGATGAACCACAATCAAATGATTAACATTGCGTAAAAGTTGTAATGGTTGTTACTTTGAGCATAACAGAACTTGTTATTGGTTCAAGAATGTTCAAGGTAATGACCCAAAGGTAATACCTGTCGAAACATTTAATAAAGGATGTTCCCAGTATAATAATACATTTACTGGTAATAAATTAAATGAATTAATTTCTAAAATAGTAACCGTATTTAATGGTGAAATTATTGGAGAAAAATACAAACCAAAAAAATGGTCAGGTAATTACAGAAAGAAAAAATATACAACTCGTCACAATTATACAGAAAGAAAGGACTTTTAAATGCAAAAAATAATAATAGGCATAGACCCAGGAAAAGGTGGAGGATTAGCAGTATCGGTAGGAGGCATAATAACAGAGTTTCATAAGTACCCTAAAACAGAACAAGAGTTATATTACATAATTCATGAAATATTGGATAAGTGGAATGGTAAACCAACAGCATATTTAGAACAAGTACACGCCTTTCCAACTGATGGTCGTAGCAGTGCATTTAAATTCGGTACTAACTATGGGTTTTGGCAAGGGTTGCTAGTAGGTTATCAAATAGAATGTAAACTTGTTGCTCCTCAAGTATGGATGAAATCATTAGGGTTGTCAAAGGATAAAAAAGAACGTAAAAATCAATTAAAAGAAATGGCACAAAGAGTTGTTGATAAACAATTTGATAGTGAATTAAAAAATAAAAGAGTGACATTGTATACTTCAGACTCAATACTTATATCTATTTATGGATACATGATAGAAAAAGAACCCGATAATACTATTGGGGATTATTTAAATGAATTAAAGAGGAAAAAATAATGGATGAAAATATAATAGAAAAAACTGAAATATTTTATTTTGATATACCATATTTGCTTAATATAAATATGTATTCATTAAAAGCATTTGCTATGCAATATCATTATAACTTTCAGTTTTTTGGAGGATTACTTTGGTTTAGTTTAAACTTTGCTGAATACAATCAATTATTAAAAATAGGAATATGGAAAGTGTATTTCCAATTTGGGCCTGGAGTAAAACCATGATTAAAGAAAGACAAAAAGAAAATATAAAAGATGTAATCAATGATATATCAGAACTAATGGAAGAAATGAAAGTAGCATTAGAAAAGATAATACGATTACTTAGATAAATTACCTTCTGTTACGGGTAACTGGCAGGCATCAATTCAAGTCGAAGTTTTGGTGTCTGCCTTTTTTTTTAAAAAGTTTCGTTGTAAAAATCCATAAACTCTTTAGAAGTTATTATTTCCTTTGGCCCTGATGGTAACCAAGTTTTTATACCTCTTGTAAAGTTTTTTTCAAAATCCATCATTAATAAAAATATTGTAAATACAATTGCAGGAGAATAATCTCTTAATATATCTTCAAGCACATCATCTTCTTCTGCTCCAAATGGTAATAAATTTAAAGCTAATAAAGCAACCATCATAGCGTGATAACTTCTGGATACTAATGGAGAAGCTAATCCAAAAACTGCTCTTTGCGTTAAAGGATTTCTTACTCCAGCTACTTGACCTATTTTTTGAGCTATTGCTAAAGCTCCATATATATCACTTCCCCAAAACATTGTTGCTGAAATTAAAGAAGCAACTCCTTTAGTAAGAAAAAAATTTGTAAAGTCATCCACCATTTTATCATCTGTTTTTTTAGATATAGAAGGTGTGTCTATAAATATATTTCCTACACCTCTTGCAGATTTTTTCATTATTTGCATCATCATTCTAGAAGGCAATGTCATTCCACCTATCATAGGATATTTACTATTAGTAGATAAAATAGCATTTGTTAATTTTCTATATTCATCTTGAGTTTGAAACCAATCAAATTGTTTCCATTGCCAAGTTAATCCACCAAATGCACTTCTAAATGCTTTAGCTAAATGAGGAGAGTTCATACCAAACATATTACTATATACATATAATCTTGCCATCTGCACTGCTTCTTTACTATCTGTATATTTAAATCTTCCTTGAGCGGGCACATTTACAAGTTCCATATCAAATGCTTTTCTTAATCCCATATAAGCAGTTTCTAATCTCATTCTTTCTTCACCGCCTTTTAAAGTGAACATAGAAGAACCAGACATACCAAAAGGAAACCAAGATATTCTCCATTGCACTAATCTATTTGCATAATCTTGTCTTAAACCTAATTTCATATCATTTAATAATTTTTTAAGATATTTTTTATCTGCTTTATTGTCATGCATAAATTCCCAAAGCAATGTTTTAATTCTTATAAGTTCTTCTACTTTAATTTTTTCTTGCTCAGACCTTTGAGATGCTCTTGCTAATATTTTATCCCACCCTTTACTACTAGAAAGCCATCCCCCTAATGAAGTATTTTTTGATAAAGCAATCATATCTCTTAATGGTAATAATGCTTCTCTATAATTAGATTCTGCTCCCGACATTCCGATAGCTAACATATCAATCATAGCATTGCCAGGCTCAAGAACTCCAGTTTCTCTTACTTGTGATAATATTTCTTCTGGAGTAAAATACACATCTCCTTTATCAACTGCTCTAACAGCGGCTTGCCATGGGTCAATACCATAATTTAATAATAAATTAATTCTTTGAAAGTTATTTGTAAATCCTGTGTTAAATCCTAGATTAAATCCAGTCTTTAAACTTCTTAAAAATAAACCAGTAGCTCTAATAGATTTAGGGTCTGTATTACCCGGCATTAATTCTGCTATTCTTTCATCAGAATAATCAAAACCTAAAAATCCAGATTCAGTAAATTGTTCTCCTGTTGCATTTCTTACTTCATTAACTAAATATTTAACTAATGCAGGTTCATTTTTTAATGATAATATAGTTTTAAATGCTTGTGTTTTTAATTTACTTCCATGCAATGCTCTGTATGTTTGGTCAACATAATCTCTCCACACACTTCTATCTTTTATTCTTTGTGTTTTATCTGCATACAAAGACCTATGTTTAGTAGATAATATTTTATCTGCCATTAATATATCTTGTCTTTCTGCATCTGTAGATGGGTCAGAAAATAATTTAGTATTAAATGCATTTAGAGCTTCTTTATACTCTTTTAATTTTTCTTCACCTATTTGTATTTGCTCTTCTGCTTCATATATATCAGCTGAATCAGCATCTTTATCTTCTAATGTATATTCAAAGTTTGCTAATGTAGATTCTAATTCTTCTATTCTATCTTCTAATCCTTCAATAGCATCTCTCATCATTCTATCATTTACTTCAGGTTGATATTTTATATAACCATAACTAAATCTATTTACTTTTCTTGCTAAGCTATTTGAAGACAACAAATTACCTTGCGCATCTTCCCAATAATTATCTTGTATACCAGCCATTTCTACTTTAGATAATATAGATTCTATTTCTTCTGAATCATATCCAGATAAAGTTAATTGTTCAATAACTTTATTTCTTACTTCACTATAATTATTTTGTACATCTTCCCATTCATCTTTTATTACTGATTCAAAAAATAATTCACTCCATTTTCTTTGGTCTTCTAGTGCTTTCCAAATACCCGGCATCCATTCATTAGGTGGTTGATATACAAATTCTCCTCTAAAGTTTACACCTCTTGTAAAAGCAGCGTATTTCTTTTTAGGTTTATTAGTACCTTTAATTAAATCATATGGATATGCTCTATCTTCTTGAGCAGTATAAAATCCCTCTTCTACTTTATTAGATTCTAATTGTTGTTCTAATTTTTCTTTTGTTATATTTTTTTTAGAACGTATAGTAGATAAAAATGAATTAAAATTTGATGGTATCCTATATGCTAAATAAGCATTTTCAAGTTTATTTTGCATAGGATTTGTTTGTTCAGAATATTTACCTTCTCTTATATCTAATTTTCTTTGTTGTTGTAAATACTTTACACCTTCTTTATCTACATGAAGTGGTATTAAAACATATTCTCCACCATCTGCTCCCATCTCATGTCTTTCTGAGGGTTGTTTTTGTAATTCAAAAAACTTTTTACCCATATAAGAATTTCTCCATGCTTGAAATTTCTTAGGGTCTGTTGGTATATCTTTAGGTATAATATTTCTTACTTCTGTATGAATTAATTCTTCAAATAATCTACTAGCAATTTCAGTATTTTGCCATCCAGATAAATCTTGTTCTTCTATAGTTCCTCTATTTGCAGCTGAAGATATTTGACTATCAATATTTTGTAAATTTAAAGTTGTTTTTCCTTTTAATCCTCTTTCAATTACAGGCTCTTTCCATTTCATCGCTGATTGTAAAAATGAATCAAGTAATTGTTGACTGTCCTTTACTAATTTAGCAGCTGCTCCAGTTTGGTCTAAGTCTGCTACCATATTTAACGGAGCTTTAACCGTATTTTCCCACCCACTTAATTTAATTTTACCTTTGCGAGAATAATATTTATCATGAGATTTTTGTATTCTTCTTCTTACTGCTCTTATTTTACCAGCATCCCATGTATCTTTATCATTTAAACCTCCAACATCAGCTCCCTTACCATAAGCATATACACCCTCATTAAATGCTCTTTCAAATTGACCTTGTATTTGATTCATTCTATTTTCAAGAAAATCTTCTGGTGTAGTTGTTATTTCTACATCTTTATATATTTCTACACTTACATCTTTTAAATATTTAGATAAAACTTTATGTTCATCATGTCTTGCTTTTTCTCTTTTTAAATCACCTTGTAATTCTTTTCTATTAGGAACAACTCCTTTTAATTTTTCTTCAATTTTTTCAATTTCACCAATATTAGGAGCTCCAATAAGCCCATCAATTCCATCATTTAAATTAGAAATAACATCATTTCTTTGTTCTTGGTCTTGTTCAAGATACAATTTTTTTAAGTCGCAGTTTACTTTACCTCTCATGGACAATCCTTTAGAAGATAATCTTCATACTTTTTTCTCATTTTTAATGGCATTGGTTGATTACTTGCTTCTCTTATATTAGGCCCGGCAAGATTAGCATAGGTTGTCCAGACATCTGAATCCATTAATTGCATAGGTAATATCTTTTCAACATCTCTTATTCTAGGTTGTTTTTGTACAAAAGTTTTTGTTGTAATCTTATCTAATTTATTTCGCAATGTATTTAATCTGTTTGTTAAAAATTCTTTTGCTTTTTCTGATTCTACTTGCTCTATTTTTTCTTTAGTTGCAAGTATATTCTTTACTATTGCTTGACTTTGTTTTTCTACACCTTTTAATATTTGTTTTTCTTGAACTCTAATACCTCTTAAAAATCTAAGAGTAGTATATGCTTGCTGTTCTTTACTTAAATCTTTAAATGCTTTTATACCTTTTTTCTTATCGCCTTGATTAAACCACTTATCCATAAAGTCTAGCATTTCATCTGAATAAGGATAACTTGCAGAGTTTAAACTTTTTTCTGTTGCATTTTGATATACAACTGCTCTTGCATGAATCCTATAAAATTCAGTACCTGCTTGATTAATCCATCTTAATGCTTCTTTTTTTCTGGATTTCCAATTATTACTTTCTGGATAAAACCTTTCTTCCTTTTTTTGTATAGCAAATATATCTGATTGTGTTTTAGACAATCCGTTTACAATTTGATGTTGACCAAATCCCCATGGATGTTCATGTACAATATCATTAGGATTTTCTTTTCTATATCTAACCATTTCTTCATGAGGTGCTGCTAATATTTTTTCAATAGATGTAAGTTTATCATTAAATATAATTTCATCTATAGGCAATGTAGATTTAGCAAGTTTACTTATTCTTGTACCTTTATTAAATCTATTTCTTCTGCTATTTGCTAGGTCTGCTATAACCTTACCTCTTTCTTTACCATTTAACTGTGCTAATTCATACATACTTTCACTATCAGCAAACATAGATGCTATACCTTTAGTTTGTCTAGTATCCATATCTCTTCCATATCTTATACTACCATAAGAAAGTAATTTACGAAGAACTCTAGATATTGTTCTACTTTGTTTTAATCCTATAGGAGAACCATTTTCTTGCACAAACATCTTAGGTATAATAAAATCATATCCATTGTATTTCCAATCATATAATAATAATTCTTTTGCATGGTCAACAGATGCTTGTAATAATATTTTTAATTGATTAATAGGAGTTGTCATAAGATACTTATCACCACTCTTCCATTCTTTACCTTCTTTATTTACTAACGTACCCATTTTAGAATCATTTAATGTTTCTTGAGTAACGTCATTTCGTAAAGGAGCATAATCCATTATAACTTTACCATTTTCAGGGTCACGAGTAACAATAGTTTGTTTACCTATTGTCATCTTAATTTCTTTAAAATGCATATCTTCAAAAAAGTTTACAGCATTTGTAAGTATACCTTGAGATGCAAGTCCATTACCAATCATTGCTGATGCTTGATATATACTTCTTTTTGATGTTGCTGGGAAATCTCGTTTACCTTTCTTAAAGTATTCTACTCTAGCAAACCCAGCTCTTTTATCAAAAGATTTTTTAGCATCCAACATAGAATTTACAATTGATTCATCTTGAAAATTTTCACCAAAATACATTATTTGTATTGTAGCAGCGTCACCATCTGCATCAGCCTGTAACGGCCCAGCTGCAAGTTCAGGATGTATAAATATAACATTGCCTTGTCCAGAAGGTACTATGTTTGTAATCTTTCCTAATGTTACACCAGTAACTGCATATACTGGCATCCTACCTAATAATAAATATACACCTTTACCTTTATTATTTAAATTAAGAGTTGCTTCTTTAAATGCATTTTGTAAATCTACACCTTTTAAACTAGGGTCTAAGTTTAATTTTTTCTTTACAAAGTTTACCATAACTGCATCATCTTCGCTTATTGCTATTCCATTTTCATCTGATACTTTTGTACCATCATAATCTGGTTTTATTGTAGCGTAATTACCAAATCCTGTTCGTCTACCTTTAAATGCGTTTTCACGAATTAACTTATTTTTAACAGGCTCTAATACACCTGATGCTATGTGAGGTAACATATAACCATCTTCTAGCATTTGACCTTGTATAGGTTCTATTAATTTTTCTATTTCATTTGGAAAAGAAACATTGTTTGATTTTAATTGACCAAATAAAGATGCCATTATCTCTGGGTCTTTTCTTGCATCAAACATAGCTTTTACATTTGCTCTTGCAATTTCTACTAATTTAGTTTCTATTGTTGTTCTAACTTTATCAAAATCGGGATGATATAATTTACTTAACCAAGTCATTGGGAAAGCAGAACTAGATTTACTTTTATGGCCCGGAACTTTTATTACTCTTGTAGATTGTTCAGGCAATGTTAATACATCTGTAGCAACTCTACCATTTAATTTAAAACTACCAGAACCTCCATCTGGTTCTTTAGCTTCGTCTAATGTAAAAAGTCTGTTAATACGATTACCATCATTATCATATATTCGTACTTTATTATTTTCCATAACTGTGTAAGCAATAATATTATCTTCATTATCTACAAACCTTAATCCTTCTTCTGCTACAAATTCATTATGTTTAACAGCTAAATAATGCTCACCTTCCCAATTAGATTCTCCATCATATTCTACAGCAGGATAATTATCTTTAGCAAACTTATCATTTAAACTACTATACCACATAATAGTCTTAACTTCTCGCATAGGTAATCCATTATTTAATTGTTCACGACCTACTACCTTTGCTATTATATCTAATGTATCTGTATCTGTAATAGTAGCACCATCACTTCTACTTAACCCTTCTAAACCTGCTATATAATCTGTCATAGGCACTTTAGTACCTTCTTCGTTTATAATGCTAATTTTAGTTTGGTCAATTAACTTCATTGTGTTATCACCTAAACCAAGTGGAACAATACCTTCACCATATGGTAATGATGCTCTTTTCATATGATGTAATATATCTGGTGTTCTCATTAAATATTTAGAACCATGACTACGCTTCATAAGTTCATGTTGAGTAATGTGTTGAGCAAATATATATTTATTTGTACCACCATTATTTAATTCTTCAACAGATGCTATAAATTCTTTAGCCATGTCAACTGTCATATTGCCACGAGTTATTTCTTTTTTCCAATATTCTTGCATTTTTGACGTACTCTGCGTCATATCAATAATACTTTGTGGTACTCTAGCAACAATAAATGAAGGGTTATTACCTCCACCTTTTATTTCTGCGACTGTTCTTATTATAGGATTACCACTATCATCTTTTCTTGATGAGTTAGCAAATATATTATCCCATACATGAACAAGAGATTTTTTGTTAACAGTTAAATCACTAAACTCTGGTTTACCATAATACTTAGAACCGTTCTTATCTTTTTTACCTACCCATACATTTACTAAATCTTTTAAATATATTCTAGATATTTTTATTTGGTCACCATCATATTTGTTTTGTTGTAATGCCCAATCAACAAATGACATATTATATGTTCTAGGTAAATCTGTATTTTTTCTAATGTCTTTACCAAATCTAGGAGAACCACCAATTTTAGGTATTAATTTTTTATTCTTTTTATTCTTAACTAATTTGCCATCATAATCAATATTAGCCCACCACCAAGCAGGTTTTTCAAGACCTGTTGTTCTATTAATAGCCTGATTTTTAATAAAGAAACTTTGTACTAAATTTTGTTCTTGTATAGTTTGAGGAACATATTTATGTTTACTTTCTAAATGCTCTAGTAATATATTTTTATCTCCTGTTAAAGCAGCTTCCATAAGTTTAGCAATTTGTTTATCATCTAACCATCCCTTAGATTCTGAATCTTCTAAGAACTTAAAGAATTGGTCGCCTCTAAAATCATAACCTTCAAACGTAAGATTGTTTGCTATTTCTTCATGGTCTGAAACATCTGCTATATCCAATCCTTCTCTACTTATATCATCA